>Ga0098069_100675_pt1 | contig 12317 bp, 7 predicted proteins | sample 27_taG_FD_92584 | JGI IMG/M metagenome (GOLD analysis project Ga0098069, IMG submission 92584) | Marine viral communities from Cariaco Basin, Caribbean Sea - 27_WHOI_OMZ | ecosystem: Environmental > Aquatic > Marine > Oceanic | place: Caribbean Sea: Cariaco Basin | collected 2014-11-09 | reverse complement strand
GCAGCGAGATACAGATTCACCAGCCACCCGCACCCACTGCAGAGCGCGTTGCCACCGTGGAGCAAAACAGTGCGCTGGGCCACGCCCGCACGCCCACGCGCCCCGCCAAAGAGCACTGGTGGATTGCCAGCTACTCCGCGCTGCGGCTTTCCGGCACGCTTACCGCCCCGGAGTTGCCACCGCTGGAACCCACCACCGCCCAGGAAGCCACCGCCTTCGAAGTACTGGATGAACCTCGGGAACTATCTCAAGAACGATCCCAGCTAGAAGCGTTTCACTTACATAAGTTTCCACGTGGCCCCGGCCCCGGCACCTTTCTGCACGGGCTGCTGGAGTGGGCGGGCAAGCAAGGTTTCGATACTGCAGCAAAGGATAGAGAAACCCTCAACGACATGCTGTGGCGGCGGGTGCAGCTACGTGGCTGGCAAGCATGGCAAGAACCGCTGGCGGGCTGGCTAAGCGCCCTGCTCACCACACCGCTACCGCTGGCCGCGCCCACCCCGCAAAGCGTGGCGTTGAATGAACTAGAAAGCTATCAAGTAGAGCTGGAGTTCTGGTTTGCCGCCAAGCGGGTGAATACCCAAGCCATTGATGCGCTGGTAAGCAAGCACTTACTGCCAGGGGTAGAGCGCCCCGCGCTGGATGCCGACACCCTGAACGGCATGCTGAAAGGCTTTATTGATCTAGCCTTCGAGCACCAGGGGCGCTTTTACGTGCTGGACTGGAAATCGAACTACCTAGGCCCCAACGACAGCGCCTATGAACCCGAAGCCCTACGCCACGCGCTGCTGGCCAAACGCTACGACCTGCAGGCCGCCCTCTACCTGCTCGCCATGCACCGGCTGTTAAAAGCGCGCCTGCCGGATTACGACCCGCACCAGCACTTGGGCGGCTCGATGACGGTATTTCTGCGCGGCAGCCGCAGCCCTGGGCGCGGTGTAGTCGGCGAGCCCGCCCCGGTTGAACTCATCGAAGCCCTGGATAGCCTGTTTGCAGGCGAGCCACACGCCACCCAGCAGGAGGCCACGGCATGAGCCGCCAACACGATAGCCACACCTTCGATATGTTCGGCGATGCCGCCAGCGCCCACCCGGCACTCGGCAGCACCCCGGAACTGCTGGCCCTGTGCGAACGCTGGGTAGCGCGAGGCTGGCTGCGGGACTTGGACCGCGCCCTGGTGCGCTTTTTAGCCAGTGAAGCCCCGGACGCCCCCACGCTGCTGCTACTGGCAGCCGCGTTAGCCAGCCACCAGCTAGGCCGCGGCCACGTATGCCTGGATATTAACGCCACGCTCAACGCGCCGGATTTCGCCCTTTCGCTACCGCCCGAAGGGGACGACCTCACCGACCCGCCGCCGCTGCCCAGCGACGTGCTGGCCACGCTCACGCTTAGCGAGTGGCAAGCCGCCCTGCACCACCCGCTGCTGACAAGCGAAGGCCCCGGTAACACACCGCTGGTTGTAGTGACCACTCACTCAGTCAGCGGCACCCCCAGCACGCGGCTCTACCTGCGCCGCTACTGGCAGTACGAACAAAGCCTGCACCAACACATCGCCGCACGCCTGGAAGCCACCAGCACCGGCTCAGAAAGCACGGGCACAGAAGGCCAAAGTGGGAGGCCAAATCATCTGACAACCGAGCCAACCACTAGCCACACAGCAAGCACAGGCTCAGAAAGCAAAGGTGGGAGGCCAATTCATTGGGCGACGGGTGACGCCAGTCACCCTGGGTTACTCCCCCAAGCCCTGAACATACTGTTCAAACAAAGCAACGGCCTAGACTGGCAAAAAACCGCCTGCGCCCTGGCTGCCCGCAGCCGCTTCGGCATCATTACCGGCGGCCCCGGCACCGGCAAAACCACCACCGTGGTACGCCTGCTCGCCCTGCTGCAAACCCTGCAACTGGCCCAGCACCCCAGCCAGCCGTTGCGCATTCGCCTAGCCGCCCCCACCGGCAAAGCCGCCGCCCGCTTGAACGAATCTATTGCTGGGCAGGTGAATGCGTTACCGCTCGCTGAATTGGCAACGCTACTCAGTGAACACTCACCTGCGGCAACAGCCAGCGAGATCGCGATTCCCACGGAAGTTACCACCCTCCACCGCCTGCTCGGCGCACGCCCCGATACCCGCCACTTCCGCCACAGCGCCGCCAACCCGCTGGCGCTGGATGTGCTGGTGATCGACGAAGCCTCGATGGTGGATATCGAAATGATGGCCGCGACCCTCAGCGCCCTGCCCGCCCACGCCCAGTGCATTCTGCTGGGGGATAAAGACCAGCTCGCCTCGGTAGAGGCAGGCTCGGTACTCGGCGACCTATGCCGCCGCGCGGAAGCCTCACACTACACCCCCGCCACCGCCGACTGGCTGGCCCAAGCCACCGGCCAGCCGCTGCCAGCCGAGTTCATCGACCCTGCAGGCCAACCGCTGGACCAGGCCATTACCATGCTGCGGGTTAGCCACCGCTTCAATGAACACAGCGGCATCGGCCAGTTGGCGAAAGCCATTAACCAGCCTGGCCATGCGCAAAGTGATCGGGAAAAACAGCAGGCGGTCACGGCCGTGCTGCGCCACGGCTACCCAGATATTCACCATTTGGTGATGAGTGACGACGCCGCGCTGGATAAGCTGGTAATTCACGGTAGCCCCAGCGGCTTTGCGGGCAACGGTGAAGGCCGCACCGACCACCAAAGCCAGCCCATCGCCCCGCCCACCGGCTACCGCCACTATTTAAACGTGCTGCACGCCCAGCGCCCACGGGGCGAGTCGTTCGAAAAAAACCAAACCGCTTTTAACGCCTGGGCCAGCGAGGTGCTCAGCGCCTATAGCCACTTCCAACTGCTGTGCGCGCTGCGCAAAGGCCCCTGGGGGGTTGAAGGGTTAAACCAACGCATCGCCAGCACATTGCGCCGCGAAAAGCTGCTGTTCGGCAGCGACTACACGCTAGAGAAAGGCTGGTATGAAGGCCGCCCGGTACTGGTCACCCAAAACGACTACGGCCTAAAGCTGATGAACGGCGATATCGGCATTACAATGGCGGTGCCTGATCCGCGCAATCCGCAGCAGAAGTTATTAAGAGTCGCCTTTCCTTCATCAAGTGCCGCCAGCGACACCGACAACCCAATCCGTTGGGTGCTGCCTTCCCGCCTGCACGCGGTGGAAACCGTGTTTGCGATGTCGGTGCACAAGTCCCAAGGCTCGGAGTTCTTGCACACCGCGCTACTGCTACCGCCCACACTAAACCCCATTCTGACCCGCGAGCTGGTGTACACCGGCATCACCCGCGCCCGCGAATGGCTCACGGTGGTGGAAACCAAACGCGGGGTGTTGAATGAGGCCGTGGTGAGGGAGGTTGTTAGGGTTAGTGGGGTTGGAGGTTGATTAAAACTCACCTCAACCTCACAAGCTTCAAATGCTATAAGTTTCAGCATCTTGTTGAAGTTGGGCTAAAAGTCCTAATTTTGGATAACTTAAAGTTGATCTTTCTATGCTAACTCCGCCACTAAACACTATTGATCATCGCAAAGAACATATGGGCGCATTAAAATTTATAGTGCATATCCTTGAGCAGGCACTTTAATTTTCATCGCTCTGAGAGCTTGCTCTTTTACTTATCGCAGACCATCCACCAACAATTCGAACGGCCGCGTTTATAGCTCGTACTGAATCTAAACAAAACCAAGCTAGCATCAAACTTGCCATCACCGAAACGACTCCTATTATCGCTACGTCTCCAGCAACGTCAGAAGACATAGCAGCCGCTGTAAAAAGAAGAGACATGATAAGCATAAGCGCCGATACCATGAAAAAAAACACGGAAAATTTTTCTTGCCACCATAGCTTACAGTAGCTTCGTGACAAAACAGGATGAGACATTGACTCACCAAAACTCATATATCTCCGCCCATATTTGTAGTCAGTGATACTAGATAGCGGGCTTTTATCATTGAGGAAATATGAAATCTCAAAAAATGTCATGCGGATATTAAAAAGCTCTCTGAAGGCCAACTCAACTCTTAGCGGGTGAGAGTTGATTCCTTCGTTACTAAGAACCTCGAAAACACCCTCTAATTTATCTTTACGCGCAGTCCTTCTTAATGAAACAGCTTCTTTCATTAGCTTCCAAAAAACTGGCGCAACTACGATAAAAAGAACAAATGTAAGAACGATACTATCCGCAACACCTGCTGCTCTTAAAGCTTCTAGATACTTATCCAAGAACACCTCCAGAAAAAACAAAACTCTTCACAATGAAAAGTTATTTAAAATTAAAAATAGGTACTACTGTGCTGAACACTTTACGAAGAGGAGCATATTGAGTCGATTAGCATCAACGTAAAATAATAAACTGCTCGCTCAGCTTCTAAAACCGTTCGCGTACTTTAGAAGGTTGCCCGCCTTTGCACCAATCTACCTTGCCTTTTCTAATCCAAAAGTGGCACCCACAGTTGTTACGTTGATGGACTGAAGGCACGACAGTGGGTCTACGCCACCAGTCCAAAGTAACTTTCCAATTTGGCCGCAGGTGAGGGTTGAGCGAAAGGTCAATTCGCTCTCCGCAACCCCCAGGGCATCGAAATGAAGCCCATTTAGATATGCCGCTGTCACAGACCAAAACAAAGTTTTCAGCTGCACGCTGTTCACGCGGGGGTAACTTTGTACGTATCTCCGCGGTGAAGTCAGCCTTAATTAAACCGAGCTTTCTCGCAGTATTTATAATCAATGTCTTCATAAATAGGTCACCATATCTAGACAAGGTTCGACATCTGCACGGCCAAGGGTATTGAGATCATCGCAAGCAGGGCAGCCAGGTATTGAGGCCACGCCAGGAAACCGATCATCACTGGCATGAAAGCGCCTAATACGCGTGGCATGCATACCCGACTGTCCATGAAAGCCAGTAAGCGCAGCGAGGAGTTCACTTATAGCCATGCACCCAGCCTCTGTCGTAAATGCAGCCACCGCTGGAGCGGGGTCTCCCTCACCAAGTACATAGGCCTCCTGTTTTAAGGCTTCATACCCTACCGGATCACGGCGTTTAAGAGCTTCCTCATGCGCACGCCGCGGATCAATATTTCCACCACATAGCAGGCACGGATGGCCGTCGACTAGAGTTGAAACACGAGCAAAGAGATCAAAGCCGCTATCTGGTCGTCGCTGCATGGCAAGGCCGACATCGATAACAGGGATGCCATAGAATCGGCTGAACCTATTCAAGATCAGTCTGCCAGCGTGATCATCTGTGCAAGAGAACACGACATCACAAGCTTTTAAGGCCTCCACGGTGCCAGTATCACCAACAAATGCGTCGACCGTGACAAGTTTCATTCCAATGTCAGTTTCTTGAACCATACGTTGATGAATTTCCGCCTTGGACGTTTTGTCTACGACATCCTTGCGACGGCTGCCGTGAAGCCGATTAAGATTGGAAAGCTCCGCCTTATCTCTTTCGAACAATATCGCCTGCTGGACGCCGTGACGCATCAGCAGCGGAAGCACCACACTACCCGTGCCACCACCTCCAACCACACCTACACGAAGATTTGAAAGAGTGCGATTTGCAGTATCCCCGAATAGAAGCTGCTGCCGATCAAGAAAATCAGGAGGTGCAATGTTGCCTTTAGCTGAGGTTAAGGCAATGCGTGGTCCAGAATGAAGAAAACGTTCGATCGGCTCAACTTGATCACGCGAGCCCCATATCCGCGCAGCCATCACACCATCACTGTTGATTACTATGCTAATCAGGCCCTGTGTACCCTTCAATTTTGCCGTACGGGCAAGCTCAGCCTCATTGCGATCATCCTGCTCCGAAAACTCAGCGATCCCATCTGGATGTGTGTGAACAATTGCCGGAATCCATCCTTCACGCGCGGCTTCCCCAAAGAGGAGCATCAAGCTATCTGTCGTCCAGGTGATGTGAACCGGCGAAGTGTCGACCACCTCTCCCCGGTCAATATGCTGGAAGGAGTGACTGACAAACCGGCGACGCCGGACTCCAGACCATGGATCCTTCTCAATATCGGCGACACCAAATAACAGTGTTGCCGCAGCCTCATGGCCGTTTGAACTTTCAAGTAGCGACCTAATCTGCATTTCGTGTGACGCCTGAAGAACGAGATCAAAGCTAATCATCATGGACGAGCCTCTTCGAGAGCCACACGAACCCGGGCTACCATTGTTTGCAGGCCATCCACCCCAGGACGCCAAGCCGAGCAATGACGCGACCACCGCTGCCAGACTCGGTCAGCAAAATTGTGGTTCACATTCGCTGCACGAGCTTCGCGTCCGCTGGCAGATAGCTTGATCCACGGTGATGTATAAAACATATCGGGCGGAGTGTCCGGATAGCCGGGGGGCAAGATGATCAGGACATCAGTGATATCATGGTCGTATTTGCCTTGCGGTAAGGAGTACGCGGTAAGAATGACCCCGATCATGTCACCACTCTTAACGACTTCGAAGTCAAGGGCTCGGCTTTCAAGAAATACACGATCCCCAGATGGAATTAACTCCTTACCCTCAGTGGTATGATCAATGATCGAGATGAAACGTTCGACACCAGTTTTTCCGAGATCGATGAGATCGTCATCATTGATTTTCTGATCATGGCCGCCCGGAACATCGAGCCAAAGCGCATAGTTAGGCGCAAGAGCAGCAAGTTTTTTGACAACGAAGCCGGAAATGAAACGCTTCGGCCATTCGAGATCCTTGTCATCAACCTTAAATAAAAACTTGCGGTCGGTTTGGGCTACCAGTATTCGTTCAGCGCCACGACCACGCAGATCATAGGATTCATCGAGGCGAATATCCTCGAAATCACCACTGGGGAGGATTGCCGTCGCTGTATATTCGTAAACGGGAGCACCACCTGCTGCTTCGATGAACTGGCGACCCAGAGGCATAGGGTCATCAAAAATATGTTTTTTGAAGTCCAATGTTTCATCCGCGATTAATACCCGAAAATGGGCACCAGGCTTGAGCGGGCGTCCGTCTCGAACGGCGTCAAAGAGATCATCTACATTCTGGTCTTGAGGATTATCAGTCATAAGGTACTTCCTTCTGTAGTTGCGGGGCACTGTGCCCCGCTTTCAGAAGGTTAATCGCAGCATTTCCATAAGACCGGTAAATCAGTTGAGATTTTTTTTGATGAGCGGCCCATCTGGAGGATTGCCACAAACGAAGAAGTGTGGACAACGGGGGCAGGTTCGATTGGGGTTGGGTGGGAAATCGCCAGATAGAATTTTACCGACAGCGTCAACGATCTTGTCTTGGCGATTTTTTATCTTCTTCTGGCTCAGTGAAATAGGAGCGGCTACCTCATCCGTAAGGAAAACAAACTCTACTTCTGCATCCCGACCAGCCGCTAACTGGTATGCTGCAGCATCGAGTGACTCGGTAGCGTTGGAAGTCTTACGACCGGTCCAGATGCGACGGAATACAAGCCGACCGTCGCTCCTTTCGACATAATCATCAGGCTTAACCACTATCTTAGCCGCGCCTATGTCGATTTCGAAGTCGCACAGAGCTAGTGGTTTGTCGCTTTTTCGGAGGGTAATCAAAAAGTCGAACAGCCTGCGTCCAGCGACTTCATAATCTTCTGCATTTGCGTTCTCTGCCGGGCCACGCGCCTGCCAGTACTCATCAAAGTCGGGAATTTCATTCGAAGGGCCGTTTAAGAGAGCATCAATTGCACCTTGAACAGCGGCATGCATTTGCATAAAAGCACTTTCAGTACGACGCCCACCTAATTTAAGGACGTGCGTGAACAAGAAGCGGCGCGGGCATTTGTCGAAGAGCGCGAGTTGTGCAGGCGTTAAGGTAACCGTCTCCTCAAACTGGACGTCTACGCAGCTTGACAAAAGCGGCGGCACTTCGTTTGCAGCCAGAGGCGCTTCGATGCTCACCGTATCACCGAGACGGTCGATAAACGGTGACGACTTCTGGGATTTGGCGCCTCCCCGTGATTGCACGCCTCGCTGTTTCGAAGGCGCGTAGAGAAAGAGGCGGTCTTCTGCACGGGACAAAGCGACGAAGAAGAGACACTCCTGTTCTTCATCATGCCCAGGCTTAAGTGCATCGAGGCCCCGAATACCTTCCCCACCAATTAATCCATTTGGGGGCGACAAGGCCCGAATTTGATTGGCGGATTGAGGCAATGAACCGGCAGACAGTGAGGGCATATGCACCGCCTTGAACTCAAGCCCTTTGCTTTTATGAATCGTCAAAAGGCGGACAGCATCAAGGGATTGAGCGGCCACGGGAAGATCCCTCAAGTCTCTCTCGTCCGACAAAATGACGAGTCGACGAATATGATCCAGCAGGTCACCAACTGGGTAACCACGCCGCTCAATATATGTCGATCTCAGAAAATTTTGCAGTTGCCACAATGCGATCGCAGACAAAGGCTCTTTTTCGGTCAGGCCATGTGCATATCGGGCTGCAAGGCGAGTACGATCAAGGTAAAGCGAAGCGAAAGCCCTCCAAGGCGTTGCCTCGGGCTTAAGCCCATTAAACGCCTTCGCAAGAGCGGCAAACCCGCTTGCACCTTCAGACGAAATTGCGCCACCTGTAGGAAGTAAGACGCGCCAGGCGAGCGGCTCAAGGGGAGAGGCATCAGCCAAGGCCTTTGCAGCGGCCACAACGTCGTGCAATGGCACTGAAAACTCAGGAATTGTCGCAACCTTTATGAGTGCTATCGCACGCGGGTCGACGAGAAGAGAAAGTAGCGAGAGCGCTTCTTTGATTTCTGGCCGGTCGAAAAGAGGGCCCAGAAACAGGACGGATACGTTTTGCGCTTCAAGACTAGCAGCCACCTCTGCCAGCCGATCATTGGACTTACAGAGGACAGCCTGATTCTTGTAGGTGATTCCGCTGTCCTTACAAGCGGTAATCCGAGCAGCAAGCTCATTTAGTTCGTCGTCTTTCGTACCTACACGCACAAAAATGGGCTTTTGGCCGGATGGGCCCCGGTATGCCTCCGACTGAAATCCAGCTTCGGCAGCTCTCATATTTGCACGTGCGAATCCAGCGTAAGCATCGCAAACCTCTTGGAAAGAACGGTAGTTAACCGTCAACCCCATTGTCTGACCACCAGGAAAGTCGTCGGTCTCAAATCGCGCAATATTGATTGATGAGGCACCACGAAAACGATAAATCGACTGTTTGGCATCCCCCACAACCCACAGGCCTTGCCCGTCAGGCTTCAACGCCTTCAATAACCGGACACTTGCTCGATTGACATCCTGGTATTCGTCGACAAGGACATGGGAGTAACGTGAGCATAGCTGCCCACACACATCTGCATCCGTCTCGATAAGCCTAACGGTACGAGATACCAGGTCACCGAAATCGACCGCACCATGCTTGGCTTTAAGGGACTCATATGCCTCATACACCTGGGCAATTTCCAAACACTTCTCGCCATGAATGCGTTCTTCATCGTTTTGAGCCGAGCCGTATGTCAATTGAGCAAGTATTTTATAATCTTGGTGGTCGACCACTTCGTCTTTGGCACGGGAAATTGCAGCTAGCAGGTCCCTAAGAATATCTGTCGGATCATGTAACTCCTTAAAGTGTTGGAGATTCAGCCGAACAAATTCATTCTCTAACAAGGCGACAGATTCGGCTGTATCGAGCAGCCTCGGTTCAGCCGGCAGTGACGCTCGCTCATGAAAACGCCGAAGAATGTCCAGTCCAAATGAGTGGAAGGTGCCGATAGTCAGTTCCCCTGCCGCCTCTGGCCACGCGGATAGCGCTCTGTCCGCCATTTCACCGGCAGATTTATTAGAAAATGTCAGGACAAGTATGGAAGATGGCTCAACCGCAGAGTCCCTTAGCGCGGCCAGCCGGCCTATGAGCGTCTGAGTTTTCCCAGTGCCGGGTCCCGCTCGCACCAACAAAGGCCCGCCACGGTGGCATGCAGCGCGGTTTTGTGCGGCGTTTAATGGCTTCGGATGATCGCCTTTTGACACTTTCGCTTCTGCGACTGTGGGAAGCCAGATTGCATCAAATATCTGGACCGCGACCATATCGTAAGGAGCCCGAAGCTTTTCCGCTATTGCCTGAGCGGAAAGTCCTTCTTCGAGATACCAGCGGCGAGCAAGCGCTCGTGGAAACAGAAGCTCTCGCGCAAATAGGTCCATTTGCACTTCCTGTCGAGCTTTCCGGCTGTAATCAACAGCTCGTTCGGCACCAGAGGCACCGCCGTCTGATGGGCGGGTAGGATCAATCTCTGAGCTCGTCGTGATGCCCACGTGCCCACCGAGCTCGGCGTGTCCAATCTCATGGGCAACGAAAAATGCATCCAGAAACTCTTCGCCTGTACGTTCGTGTCGAATGGTTCCAGCAGGGTCATAAAGCGCTCGACCACCATTGAGCATGGCGTGTCCTGGTGGATACCCTCGAACCTCGATATCCCGCCTAGCAGCTTCCGCCAAGACGAATGTATACGGCTGCGCTGGATCATATCCTGCGCAGACGAGATCATCATGCAGCGCGGCTGCACGTTGTCGAGCAAACTCAGCTACGTCCATCTACTTCGCAGAGCCGATCTAGTGCGCGCTCTTCCTGATCACTCAAACCTAGACTATCAAGAAACTCGTTATACTCAAGCACAGCCCCTTCGTCTGGCTTTCCATCAGCCTTGAAAGCAAAACCTATGCTCGTCCGAGGTTGACTCCGCAAGAAGTCAACCAAAGCGTGAACCGCAACACCCAGTTCTCGGGCTAAACCTGTTACAACTGGCTCAGGTATAGAGCCAAGCCGAACTTTGCGGTCCCGAAAGCCAGCAAAGAAGTCTCTAGGCAAACCAACTTTCCGAGCCAAAGATCGGAGTTTATCGCCAGCCAGTGCTTCCTCAATCCCATTACGGCCAATTGCTGTTGCGGGAGCTAAGTGCCGTGTTTTCAGCTGCACGCTTTGTATATCATTTCGCGCATCCGTCAATGCCAACTCATGGTAAAGGTCTGTCAATTCCAATGCCAAGCTGGGGTATCTGTCGATATAGCTCTTAAGAACCGCATGATTCAGAGGTTCTTCCATTGTAAGCTCATCGAGTATGTCTTCCATGTTAATGTCATTAGTCATCTTGCACCTCAATGCAGAGGCGTTCGCGGATTCTTTGATAAGCACGCTTACGCATTGCCCGAACTGTCTTTGGTGTACGACCAAGTAGCTTTGCAATCGTATGTACTTCTGGATCTTCACTTTGGTCAGAATAGCCTGCTTCTTCCATATCAATTAGTCTTCTTTCATCCTTTGGGAGGGAGTCAATCGCAGCACGCAGCTGAAACCGGTAAGTAAATTCCTCCTCTTGTGTCATACCTCCTGGCTGGTACTGACTCAGGCTCTCCTCTACTTCACTTGTGACTTCACCACTTTCGTCATACTCAATTGGTGTCAGTGGTACGTCTTTGGCAAAACCATGCCGAAAAGCACTGGCACGAAGACTTGCAATTGTTCGGTCAAAGACCACTTCGTAAATATCAAGCTTTTCCTCGTAGTTTGATCTGTCGCAAAGCAGGAGCTTAACTACGCGCTCAAGAACGTACTCCTGAAGATCTGTATACCTGCCACCACGAATTTCCTTCTTCGGGCAAGCATGACGAATCCGCTGTTCTAGAAGTGGGTACAGAACGTTAAATTGAGCGTCAGACTTGTGATGTCGGGTTTGCCGAACCCAATGAACTAGAACTTCCGAAGGTATGTAATCTGGCGAACGTCGATCAAGGATGCGCGCACGTTCTGTGAAAACTTCGAGTGATACGCTCGCAATTTCGACCAGCATGTTTTCTATCGGTTGGCGACGGCAGTATAGCTGACCATCCAGCTTAGCTTTGCGCAAAGGTGGTATTTTGATTGTATCGTTCACTTAATCGACATCCATATTCAAGTGGGAATCGAACAGAGTTCCTAAGCAGATAATTTTATTAACATTTTGATCTGGTTAAAATCATGAATCTCGCTCAACTTGGTTGACTCAAGGCTAAATGCATGTAAGTCTTTGAAATCTAGACGTAGTCAATACTTACAGGTCAATATACGTCAGCTTTGAGTCGCAAAGCGTCATTCGCTTACTTCCTCATAAAACGCCACCCTTCCAGCAATAGCCCTCACACCTTCTATCGGCTCCTCATAACTCCAAGCAATATCCCGCCGCTCACCCAGCGAGAAATACACCGCATGCCCTTTAAACGGGCAATGGGTGATCGTTTCCGAAGTGGTAAGTAAGTCCATCCGCACGTCTTCACGTGGGAAGTAGTGGCGTGGCGGGTAGCCGTGTTCGCGAAGTTCCAATGTATTGGTAGAGTCAGCTAACAGAATG
>Ga0098069_100674_pt1 | contig 12320 bp, 11 predicted proteins | sample 27_taG_FD_92584 | JGI IMG/M metagenome (GOLD analysis project Ga0098069, IMG submission 92584) | Marine viral communities from Cariaco Basin, Caribbean Sea - 27_WHOI_OMZ | ecosystem: Environmental > Aquatic > Marine > Oceanic | place: Caribbean Sea: Cariaco Basin | collected 2014-11-09 | reverse complement strand
TTCGCCGGCTCGGCCTAGCCGCCGCGCAGCCGCGAATCCCGCCTGACCCGCAATCGGAGCTCTTAATATGGTCCCCCGCTACGCCCGTCCCGATATGACTGCCCTGTGGGAGCCCGAAGCGAAGTATCGCATCTGGTTTGAGATCGAGGCACATGCGACCGAAAAGCTGGGCGAACTGGGCGTGGTCCCGCCGAGCGCGGCCAAGGCGCTGTGGGACTGGTGGGCAACCGATCCCAAGATCGACGTCGAGGCGATCGATGCTATCGAGGCGGTCACCAAGCATGATGTCATCGCCTTCCTTACCTGGGTGGCCGAGAATGTCGGCGACGAAGCGCGCTTCATGCACCAGGGTATGACCAGCAGCGACGTGCTCGACACGACGCTGGCGGTCCAGCTGGCACGCTCTGCCGATATCCTGCTGGCTGATCTCGACGGCCTGCTCGAGGCGATCAAGCGCCGCGCCGAGGAACACAAATACACGCCCACCATCGGGCGCAGCCATGGCATCCATGCCGAACCGGTGACCTTCGGGCTCAAGCTGGCGCAGGCCTATGCCGAATTCGACCGCTGCAAGACCCGCCTGGTCGCGGCGCGCGCGGAAATCGCGACCTGCGCCATATCGGGTGCAGTCGGCACTTTCGCCAATATCGATCCGCAGGTGGAAGAGCATGTCGCCGACAAGCTCGGCCTGACCGTGGAGCCCGTCTCGACGCAAGTCATCCCGCGCGACCGGCACGCCATGTTCTTTTCGACGCTGGCGGTCATCGCCGGTTCGATCGAACGGCTGGCGGTCGAAGTCCGCCATCTCCAACGCACCGAAGTGCTCGAGGCGGAAGAGTATTTCTCGCCCGGCCAGAAGGGGTCGAGCGCGATGCCGCACAAGCGCAACCCGATCCTGACCGAGAACCTTACCGGCCAGGCGCGCATGATCCGCGCCTATGCCCTGCCCGCGCTGGAAAACGTCGCGCTGTGGCACGAACGCGATATCTCGCATTCCTCGGTCGAGCGGTTCATCGGTCCCGACGCCTGCATCACGCTCGATTTCGCGCTAGCGCGGCTGACCGGCGTGGTCGACAAGCTGCTGGTCTATCCTGAGCGCATGCAGGCGAACATGGACCGCATGGGCGGGTTGATCCATTCGCAGCGCGTGCTGCTGGCGCTGACGCAGAACGGGGTCAGCCGCGAGGATGCCTACCGCCTCGTCCAGCGCAACGCGATGAAGGTGTGGGAATCGGATGGCCAGCTGACGCTGCTCGACCTGCTCAAGCGCGACGAGGAGGTTACCGCCGCGCTGGGTGTGGAGCAGCTCGAAGAGAAGTTCGATCTCGAATACCACTTCAAGCATGTCGACACGATCTTCGCGCGGGTCTTCGGCTAGACGCGGGACGGGTCCCGGCCTAGCATCCCACGCCAAGACGAAAGAGGGCTACATTCCATGCAAATCGTGCGCACCATCGGCTGGGTCCTGCTGCTGTTTTCGCTGCTCGCATTCAGCTTTTTCAACTGGAAGCCGGTTGAGGTTCAGATCTGGTCGAACCTCGTGCTCGAAACCAAGCTGCCCGCGCTGGTAGTGGTGTCGTTCCTGCTGGGGCTGATCCCGATGTGGCTCGTGCACCGGGCGAGCAAGTGGCGCGCGACGCGGCGCATCAATGCGCTGGAGGCGGCGACCAGCCGGTTCGGCGCGGCCACGCCCGCTCCCGATGCTTCGGCAACCGTCCAGCCCGCGCCTGCTCCTACGCCCGAGCCTCCGGTACACAACCCGCCGCCCGAACCGGCCAATCCCGTCGACCCCGTCGACACAGATCCTGCGAAGCCCGCATGACCAATCCGATCTATCTCGCGCTCGACCTCCCGCATCTGCAGGACGGCCTCGACCTGATCCGGAAGGTCAAGGGCCATGTCGGCGGGGTGAAGCTGGGCCTCGAATTCTTCTGCGCGCATGGCGCGCACGGGGTTCATCTGGTCGGCCAGCTCGGATTGCCGATCTTCCTCGACCTGAAGTTCCACGACATCCCCAATACCGTCGCGGGCGCGATGCAGGCGATCCATGTGCTGGAGCCGCGCATCGTCACCGTGCATGCCAGCGGCGGGCGCGCCATGCTCGAGGATGCCAAGGCCGCAGCGGGCGAACACACCAAGGTCGTTGCTGTGACCATGTTGACCAGCATGGACGATCGCGATCTGGCGAGCACGGGGATCGAAGGCAGCGCGCACGATCAGGTGCTGCGCCTTGCCGATCTTGCGCACCGCGCCGGTCTCGACGGGATCGTCTGTTCGGGCCAGGAAGTGAAATCGGTCCACGACCAGTGGAAGGACGGGTTTTTCGTCGTCCCAGGATTGCGCCCCGCGGGCAGCGGCACCGGCGACCAGAAGCGCGTCGTCACCCCGCGGAAGGCGCGCGATGATGGTGCCAGCGTGCTGGTCATCGGACGCCCGATCAGTCGGGCCGATGATCCGGCGCAGGCCGCCCGCGCCATCGAAGCCACGCTGTAGGTTTCGCCATGGCGGTCCAGATCAAGATCTGCGGGCTTTCGACGCCCGAAACGGTAGATGCAGCGCTTGCCGCGGGCGCGACGCATATCGGGCTGGTTCATTACGAACCCTCGCCCCGCCATGTCGCGCTCGATCTGGCCCGCGAACTGCGCGAGCAGGCCCGGGGCAAGGCCAAGGCGGTGCTGCTGCTGGTCAATGCCGATCCCGAAACCACCGGACGCGCCCTCAACGCGATCCAGCCCGACGTGGTCCAGTTCCACGGCAATGAGACACCGCAATGGATTGGCGGTATCCGTCGCAGCCTGCCCTATGAGGTGTGGAAAGCGGTCGGGCTGAAGGACGCTGGCACGCTGACCCGGAGCGAGAAATACATCGGCAAGGTCGACCGCCTGCTGTTCGACGCACCGGCCAAAGCACTGCCCGGCGGCAATGGCACGGCTTTCGACTGGTCCTTGCTTTCCGGGCACCGCCACAAGATCGACTGGGCGCTGGCAGGTGGCCTCACGGCGGGCAATGTCGCCGAAGCGATCCGCGCGACCGGTGCGCCGCTGGTCGATACGTCGAGCGGTGTTGAAAGCGCACCGGGAGTGAAGGATCCGCAGCGTATCGCCGATTTCTGCCGGGCCGCGCTCGCCGCCTGATCTGCGGCCCGTGGCTGGCAAACCGCAGTCCTGATGCCTCGTGAAAAAGCAAAGCTGTCTCGACTTCGCCTGCCGCGGACGGCATGGGGAGCGCGATGACCGAAACCAATCCCAATTCCTATCGCAACCAGCCCGACGAGCGCGGCCATTTCGGCGACTTCGGCGGACGCTATGTCGCCGAAACGCTGATGCCGCTGGTGCTCGATCTCGAGCGTGAATACCGCAAGGCGCAGGCCGATCCGGAATTCCAGCGCGAATTCGACGATTTGCTCGAACATTACGTCGGCCGCCCCTCGCCGCTCTATTTTGCCGAACGGCTGACCGAGGCGCTGCGCGCCGGTTCGCCCGAGGGCCACGGCGCGCAGGTCTGGTTCAAGCGCGACGAACTCAATCACACCGGCGCGCACAAGATCAACAATTGCATCGGGCAAATCCTGCTCGCCATCCGGATGGGCAAGACTCGCATCATCGCGGAAACCGGCGCGGGGCAGCACGGCGTCGCCACCGCAACGGTCTGCGCACGCTTCGGCCTGCCCTGCGTGATCTACATGGGTGCCGAAGACGTGCGGCGCCAATCGCCCAACGTCTTCCGCATGAAGCTGCTCGGTGCGGAAATCGTGCCCGTCACCAGCGGGCGCGGGACGCTGAAGGACGCAATGAACGAAGGGCTGCGCGACTGGGTCGCGAACGTCCATGACACCTTCTACATCATCGGCACGGCCGCCGGACCGCATCCCTATCCCGAGATGGTGCGCGACTTCCAGAGCATCATCGGCAAGGAGGCGCGGGCGCAGATGCTCGAGAGGATCGGACGATTGCCCGACCTGGCCGTGGCCTGCATCGGTGGCGGTTCGAACGCGCTGGGCCTGTTCCACCCCTTCCTCGACGACGCCGAGGTCAAGCTGCTGGGCGTCGAGGCGGCGGGTCACGGGCTCGATGGCAACGAACACGCGGCAAGCCTGCTCGGCGGTTTCCCCGGCGTACTTCACGGCAACAAGACCTATCTGCTGCAGGACGAGGACGGCCAGATTACCGAAGGTCACTCGATCAGCGCCGGGCTCGACTATCCCGGCATTGGTCCCGAGCATGCGTGGCTCAAGGATTCAGGCCGCGTCGAATACACTGCGGTGACCGATAACGAGGCGCTGGAGGCCTTCCAGCTGCTCTGCCGCACCGAGGGAATCATTCCCGCGCTGGAGCCGAGCCACGCCATATCGGCAGTGGCGAAGCGTGCGAAGGAAATGCCGCGGGACAGCATCATCCTGGTCAATCTATGCGGGCGCGGCGACAAGGACATCTTCACCGTGGCCGAGAAGCTGGGAGTGGAGATTTGACGACGCACTGTTGCGACATGATGCGGGAGAATGTCGAAAAAACGTGTTCAGAGCATCGGGATCGCTCCGACTGCCCCGATTGTCTCATCAAGTTCAATCCTGAATTCGAACGATACGGCATCCTGATTCATGATGGCGGATCGTCGATGGTTGCTATCGAATTCTGTCCCTGGTGCGGAACGGACCTTAGTATCGGCGAATGATCACGCTAACTTTTTTCGTCACCCCGGACTTGATCCGGGGTCCAGCTACTTTCACCGCGGCGCTCAAACCAGCGGGACCCCGGCTCGGGGGCCGGGGTGACGAGGGGTGGATTGACGCTGTCCTACTCGGCTCATTCCATGCCATGGGAAGTGCATGAACTGCCGCGTTTCTCTCCCTCCCGCCGCACCCCAAGAAGCCCGCTTGCCCCCCTCCGGCTTTTTACGGCTTGGACAGTGTAACATGCGGTCCATGTCTCAGACTTCTGCCAAATTAGATGGACGAACCTGACCCTATGAGTACCTCGACCCGCCTCTCGAATGCCTTTGCAAAGCCGCACCCCGCGCTCGTCTGCTTCCTGACCGCGGGCGACGGCGACACCGCGGCCAATCTCGATGCGCTGGTCGAAGGCGGCGCCGATGTGATCGAGTTGGGGATGCCCTTCACTGATCCGATGGCGGATGGCCCCGCGATCCAGGCGGCCAATATCCGGTCGTTGGGCGCCGGAACGACGACGGCCGACGTGCTCGCCATCGCTACCGCATTTCGCCAGCGTCATCCCGATGTTCCGCTGGTGCTGATGGGCTATGCCAACCCGATGATTCGCCGCGGGCCCGACTGGTTCGCGGCCGCGGCCAAGGAAGCGGGCATCGACGGAGTGATCTGCGTCGACATCCCGCCGGAGGAAGATGACGCGCTTGGTCCGGCGCTGCGTGCTTCGGAAATCGCCCCCATCCGCCTGGCCACGCCGACCACCGACGACAAGCGCCTTCCCGCCGTGATCCAAGGCAGCGAGGGCTTCCTTTATTACGTCGCAGTCGCGGGCATCACGGGCATGCAGCAGGCGGCGATCGAGTCGATCGAAGCCAATGTCTCGCGCATCAAGCGATCGACCGACATTCCGGTCGCGGTCGGCTTCGGTGTGCGCACACCCGAGCAGGCGAGCGAGATCGCACGCGTGGCCGATGGAGTCGTGGTGGGTTCGGCGCTGGTCGAACTGGTCGCCGAACATGGCGACGACGCTCCGGCGAAGTTGCGCACCTTGGCTTCATCGCTTGCCGAAGCTGTGCGATCAGCCCGCTAGTTCGTCGCCCCTGCGCAGGGATGACGCTCCGGCGGTGCGCTGACTATTTGAGCTTTGTGACAACCTGACTATAGGCTCAGCGCATGAACTGGTTCACCCGCGTCCGCAATTCGATCACCTCGCTGTCCAAGCGCAGCACGGAAAAAGACCTGTGGGTCAAGTGCCCCAGCTGCCAGCAGATGGTCTTCGCGCAGGAATACGAGGACAATTCCTATGTCTGCCCGCGCTGCGGCCACCATGGCCGGATCGGTGCCGACGAACGGCTGCGGCAGCTGCTCGACGAAGGGTTCGAGGTCCTTCCCATCCCCGATGTGAAGGAAGACCCGCTCAAGTTCCGCGACACGGCGAAATACACCGACCGGCTGAAGAAGGCGCGCGCCAAGAGCCCGCACAAGGACGCCTTCCTTGTCGGTTCGGGTGCAATCGAGGGCAAGCCCGCGGTCGTCGGCGTGCAGGATTTCGGCTTCATGGGCGGATCGATGGGCATGGCAGTGGGCACCGCCTTCTGCCAAGGCGCCGAACGCGCGCTGTCGCGGCACTGCCCCTATATCGTCGTTACCGCGGCGGGCGGCGCACGCATGCAGGAAGGCATCCTCAGCCTCATGCAGATGCCCAAGGCAACCGTGATGACGCGGCGCCTGAAGGAAGCCAAGCTGCCCTATATCGTCCTGCTAACCGACCCGACCACGGGCGGTGTCACTGCCAGCTATGCGATGCTGGGCGACGTGCATATCGCCGAACCCGGCGCGCTGATCGGCTTTGCCGGCCAGCGCGTGATCCAGGACACGATCCGCGAACAATTGCCCGATGGGTTTCAGCGCGCCGAGTACCTGCACAAGCACGGCATGGTCGACATGGTGGTGCATCGTCACGAGCTGAAAGACACTTTGGCGACACTGCTCGATTACCTGGCCCCCGCCAAGGCCGCCTGACCTGCGCCATGCGGGACTTCGCCCGCTCCGATCATCCCCGAGTCCAGGCACAGCTCGACCGGCTGGGGCGCCTTTCCGTTCCCGATGGCAGGCTGGGTCTCGAAACCATACACGTCCTGCTCGACCGGCTGGGCAACCCGCACCGTGCTCTGCCACCGGTATTCCATGTCGCAGGCACCAACGGCAAGGGATCGACCTGTGCGTTCCTGCGCGCAATGCTCGAGGCGCAAGGCTATTCGGTGCATGTCACCACCAGCCCGCATTTGGTGCGTTACAACGAGCGTATCCGCCTGGCGGGCAAGCTAATCGGCGATGAACGGCTTGCCTCGCTCCTGTCCGAAGTGCTCGACGCGGGCGAAGATCTCGGGCCCAGCTTTTTCGAAGTCACCATAGCCGCCGCGTTTTTGGATTTCGCCCGCATCCCGGCCGATGCCTGCGTTGTCGAAGTCGGACTGGGCGGACGCTACGATGCAACCAATGTTCTGGAGCCAGCCGTCCTTGCCGCATGCGGGATTGCGGCGCTGGGGATCGACCATGAACGCTTCCTGCTGGCACCGGAAGACGGTGTACCCAGCGATCCGGTGGCGCGAATCGCCTTTGAAAAGGCCGGAATCGCCAAAGCGGGCGTGCCGCTCGCATGCCTGTCCTATCCGCAGGCAGCGCAGCAGGAGATCGAGGCCGCAGCCGCGCGCGCCGGGGCACCGCTATCGGCACGCGGCGCGGAATGGGCGGCGGAAACAGGACGTCACCTTTTCTACCGCGATGCAGAGGGCGAACTCGCGCTCCCGCTACCGTCCCTGCCCGGAGCGCATCAGGCGGTGAACGCCTCGCTCGCCATCGCCATGCTTCGCGCGCAGGATGTGCTGCCGGTCACGCCCCATGCGCTCGCGCAGGGAATCGAGCAGGCGGCTTGGCCCGCCCGGCTGCAGCGCCTTGCCCCCGGTCCCTTGGCAGGCCACCGCGAAATATGGCTCGATGGCGGACACAATGCCGATGCCGGGCGCATGCTGGGCGCGCATTTTGCCGGGCAGCAGCTGCACCTCGTGCTCGGCATGCTCGATGCGAAGGATCCGGCTGCGCTGGTCGATCCCCTCGCCCCCATGATCGCCAGCCTCGCTGTGGTCCCGGTGCCGGGCCACGATTGGCATCCGGCAGAAGCGATCGCCCCGCAAGCGCGCTTCTTTCCCGATATCGTGAACGCGCTCGCGGCTATTCCCGAAGATGGGTTGCCCGTCCTGATCGCGGGGTCGCTCTACCTTGCTGGCGATGTGCTGCGGCGCAACGGCGAAGCGCCGAAATAGACCCGGCGCTATTCCGCCGGAGCGACCGCCTGCCCCGCTTCGGGCGCCACCACGCCCGAATTGGCACGCGAGCGGCTTTCGCGATACCATTCGATGCAGACCAGCACCGCCGCCCCCAGTCCGATCCATGTGGTCAGGATGAAGACGTCGTAATAGCCCTGGTTTTCGATCATTTCGCCAAGGGCCCCGCGCCCCAGCGTGCCCACCAGCAGCGTCAGCGACGACAGCAGCGCATACTGCACCGCGCTGAACTTCTTCGAGACGATCGAGGAGAGCCATGCGATATAGGCGGCCCCGGCTATGCCGATCGCGAGGTTCTCGAACGCGATGGTGATGGTAAGCTTGGCAAGGTCCGCATCGCCGATGCCCGGTACCTGTTCGATCAGGTAGGTAAAACCGATCGCCCCGCTGAAGGCCTCCATATAATATCCGCCCACGGCCATATCCGCGTAAAGCAAATTGGTCAGCGCGGCGAGTATCCCGCCGATCAGCAGCGTCGCCATCCGGCCGATGGTGGTCAGCAACAGGCCGCCGAGCGCGAGCCCTGCGATGATCGCCCCCACACCGAAGAACTTCGACGCGAAAGCGACGTCGTCATTCGTGTAGTCGAGCTCCCCGAGATAGAAGGGATAGGCGAAAGTACCCCAGATCGCGTCGCAGATACGATAGGTCAGCACCACCGCCAGGATCAGCACCAGCGACCATCCCATCCGTCCCACGAATTCTACCAGCGGCAGGACCAGTGCGCGGTACAGGTGATCGAGGATGTAATTGCCGCCGCTGGCGGGTTCCTCGTCGGCTGTCAGCAGGTGTTCGCCGCGGCGCTTCTTCGAGGCGAGCCAGCCGGCGATCAGCGCGGGCAGGATGATGGTTGCCACGATGATCCACGGGCCGACATTGACCGTGAATTCGGTCGGGTTGGGCCGATCTTCGGGGGCGTAGGTCATCGACATGATCATGAACGTCAGGACGATGCCGATCGCCCCCGCCCACAGCAGCGCGACCAGCGCCAGCGCGCGATTGCGGATCGCGGGTTCGAGTTCCCCCGCATGACGCAGCGCGCGCACCTGCCGTTCGCTTTCGGTCGCCACATCCGCGGCGTTTTCGCTCGCATTGGGCGCCCACAGGCCGATGAAGCCCACGCCCAGCAGGATCGCCCCCATCAGCGCATAGGTTTCGGGCCAGCCGATCCGCGCGGCAATGATCAAGCCGAGCGCCCCGCCCACCAGCGACGACAGCCGATAGCCCATCTGGTAAACGGTGGAGAGAATGTCGATCGTCGCGCGCTCGTCGGCCACGTCGATCCGCCACGCATTGATCGCGATATCCTGTGTCGCGCTGGCGAAGGCCCCAATTCCCGCCAGCAGGCTGAACCAGCCGAGCTGGGTACGCGGTTCCAGCACGCTCATCGTAATCAGGATCGCGCCCAGCACCAGCTGCATCGGCACGATCCACTGCTTGCGCCGTCCCAGCCGGCGCAGCACCGGTATGTTCACCTTGTCGATCAGCGGCGACCAGAGGAACTGGAAAGCATAGGCCAAACCGATGAGCGAGAAGATGCCCATCGTCTCGAGATCGACCTCGGCTTCGGTCAGCCACGCGAACAGGGTGCCGAGGAACAGCGCGAAGGGCAGACCGCTGGCAAAACCGAACAGCAACATGAAGCCGGTCTTGCGATTGACCAGCGCCATGCCGAGCGCGCGCCAGGCGGAAATCTTCTTCTTGTCTTCTGCGACCGCAGCCATTCGCTGGCATCCTTCCAATTCGGCGTGATTTTTGCGACACTAGCGGCGAGAGAGAGGGAGGAACAGGCGTCATGAGCGATGTCGACACCAAACAACCCGCGCATCGCCCGACCCGTGGCATGCTGGCCCTGGCCAGGGATATCGCCGAAGGTCGGCAGCGCGATGCCGGTAGTGCGACCACGGTGCCCGCAAGCGTCTATACCGATCCGGATTACTGGCAGCGAGAAAAAGCGGCGATCTACGACCGGCTGCCGCAGATCGTCTGCCCGTCGGCGCTGTTGCCCGATCCCGGCATGGCGCTGCCGCATGACGCCTCCGGGCGCCCCTTGCTGGTGACCCGCGATGCATCGGGCAAGGCGCATGTCTTCCTGAACGTCTGCCGGCACCGCGGCACGCGGCTGGTCGAAGGCAATGAGGTTCAGTGCACGAAGAGGCTGGTGTGCCCCTATCACGCATGGACCTATGCGGTGGACGGCCGTTTGCTGGCCCTGCCGCGGCCCGATACCTTCCCCGGGCTCGACAAGGGCGATTACGGCCTCGTGGAACTGCCCAGCCGCGAAACCGGCGGGCTGATCTGGTTCTCCCCTTGCGCAGACAGCGCGGATTTCGGTTTCGCGGACAAGATCGGCGAGGATTTCGACGCGCTCGGCATGGGCGAACACGTGCTGTTCCGCCGCAAGACGCACGAAGTGGCGGGGAACTGGAAACTGATCATGGATGCTTTCCTCGAAAGCTATCATGTCACCCGCCTGCATGCGCAGACGATCGGGCCGTTCTTCAAGGACGGCGCAACCAGCGGCGACATGATCGGACCGCATGCCCGCAGCGCGGTGGGCCGGCTCGAGGAAATGGACGGGGTCGATCTGGAGGACATGGCCGCGCTGCGCCGCGTTGTGACCTTTGCCTATCAGCTGCTGCCCGGCGCGCTGGTCATCCCCAGCCCGGACTACATCAATGTCATGGTGATGATGCCGCAGGCGCACGATCGCACGCTGGTGGAGGATTTCATGCTCATTCCCGAACATCCCAGGACCGACAAGGCGCGCAACCACTGGGAACGCAGCTGGGCCCTGCTCGACGGCGGGGTCTTCGCGGGCGAGGATTTCCGCGCCGCCGAACTCGGGCAACAGGGGCTGGCCACCGGCGCGGTGCCGCAGCTTACCCTCGGCACGCTCGAAGGGGGTATCCGCCGCTATCACGAGACCGTGGAAGAGGCGCTGCGCGCAGTGAATTGAACCCGGCGCGCGCATTTGACGCGCTAGCCCGGGCACCTCGCTGGCAGGTCGGCGGCGATCACCGCTTCCGCATGACGGGGGTTGTGTGTATTGGCGCGCGCATGGCCGATAACCGTTTACCAGAAGAAGGCGATCGGATCGCCAAGCTGCTCGCCCGTGCCGGCGTAGCCAGCCGCCGCGAAATCGAGCGCATGATCGCCGACGGGCGGATCGCGATCAATGGCAAGGTCCTCGACACGCCCGCAGTCAAGCTGGCGAATCTCAATGGCGTGACGGTCGACGGCAAGGCTGTCGGCCGGGCGGAGGCGGCGCGGCTGTTCGCGTTCCACAAGCCTTCGGGGCTGATCACCGCCGAACGCGATCCCCGCGGACGGCCCACCATTTACACCGCGCTGCGCAACGCCTTGCCGAAGGATGCGGGCCGCGTGATTCCCGTCGGCCGTCTCGACTTCACCACCGAAGGTCTGCTGATGCTGACCAATGACGGCGAACTGAAACGGGCGATGGAACTGCCCTCGTCGGGCATACCTCGTACTTACCGCGCGCGCGCCTTTGGCGATGTCACGCAGGCGCAACTCGACGAACTGATCGAAGGCGTCGAGATCGACGGCATTCGCTACGGCCGGATCGAGGCCGACCTCGAGCGCGGTTCGGGCAAGAATCGCTGGGTCGAAATGACGCTGACCGAAGGCAAGAACCGCGAAGTTCGCCGCGTGCTCGAACATCTCGGCCTGCAGGTGAATCGCCTGCTGCGGACCGCCTATGGCCCGTTCGAACTGGCCGACCTGCCGCGCGGGCAGGCGGTGGAAATCCGCCAGGCCGATGTCGAGCGGTTCCGCAAGCAACTCAGGCGCGGGGGCCAGCTTTGAGGATAATTGCAGGCGATTGGCGCGGCCGCAAACTCGTCGCGCCGCCGGGCGATCTGACCCGCCCCACTGCCGACCGGACGCGCGAAACGCTGTTCAACATGCTGGCCAGCCGCGTGGGCAGTTTCGACGGGCTGAGCGTGGTCGATCTTTTCGCCGGATCGGGCGCGCTGGGCTTGGAGGCTCTGTCGCGCCGTGCTGCATCCTGCCTGTTCGTCGAACAGGATGCGCGCGCGGTGGAGGCCATCCGCAAGAATATCGAGACGCTGGACGCACGTGCACGCAGCGTGGTCCAGCAAGGTTCCGTGCTCAGTCTCAGCCCTGCCAAGACGGCGCACGATGTGATCTTTCTCGATCCGCCCTACGATACGGGTGCCGGCCATGTCGCGCTCGACCGGCTCGCGCGGCTCGGCTGGATCGGGCCGGCGACCTGGGTCGCGCTCGAAACCGGCGCGAAGGAAGAAGGCGCTCTGCGGGCCTTCGATATC
>Ga0098069_100673_pt1 | contig 12342 bp, 13 predicted proteins | sample 27_taG_FD_92584 | JGI IMG/M metagenome (GOLD analysis project Ga0098069, IMG submission 92584) | Marine viral communities from Cariaco Basin, Caribbean Sea - 27_WHOI_OMZ | ecosystem: Environmental > Aquatic > Marine > Oceanic | place: Caribbean Sea: Cariaco Basin | collected 2014-11-09 | reverse complement strand
GCATTTTCAATAATTAATTCAATTTCCTTTTCAAATTGTTCTTTTGAAATCATTGGAGTACCTATTTTTGCTAAAGTTACAAAGTAAACACTTAAATTTTACCATGACCATAAAATTGCTGACTATAGGAAAAACCGATGATAAGGCCCTGCAAAACCTCATCGACACCTATGTCAACAGGCTGGGACATTACAACAGGTTTGAATTTGAGATCATCCCCGATCTCAAGAAGACCAAAAGCCTGTCTGTAGACCAGCAAAAAACTGCGGAAGGCAAACTAATCCTGGAGAAAGTAACCACTTCAGACGTAGTGGTATTGCTTGATGAAAACGGAAAACAATTTACTTCGGAAGCTTTTTCAGAATACATTCAGAAGCGGCTTAACAGCGGCATGAAGCAGCTCATATTTATCATTGGCGGGCCCTACGGTTTTTCCGAAGAAGTGTATGCGCGAGCCGATGCCAAAATCTCCCTCTCAAAAATGACATTTTCACACCAGATGGTGAGGTTGTTTTTTGTAGAGCAGCTCTACCGCGCCTTTAGCATTCTTAGAAATGAACCCTACCACCATAAATAAATTCTTATGAAACTGGTTTTTGCCACCCAAAACAAAAATAAAGTAAGAGAAATTCAGGCCCTTATGCCCAAAGGTATCGAGCTGCTTTCACTCGAAGATATTGGCTGTAGTGAAGATATCCCTGAAACTTCGCCTACTATTGAAGGAAACGCGGTTCAAAAAGCCGATTATGTAAAGGAAAAATACGGCTTCGATTGCTTTGCCGATGACACAGGGCTTGAAGTTGCGGCTCTAAACGGAGCACCGGGAGTATATTCGGCCAGGTATGCAGGCGAAGAGAAAAGCAGCGAGGCCAATATTGAAAAGCTGCTGCAGGAACTCAAGGGCAAAGAAGATCGCAGTGCCCGCTTCAAAACAGTAATTGCACTGCACTTTGAAGGAAAGCTTCACAGCTTCACCGGAATTTGCTCCGGAAATATCATTTTTGAGAGAAAAGGTTCGGAAGGTTTTGGCTATGATCCTGTTTTTCAACCCGAAGGAAAAGAGCTCACATTTGCCGAAATGCACCTTCAGGAAAAATCGAAGATAAGCCACCGTGCACGCGCAACCCGGCAACTCATTGAGTTTCTTGCTTCCAGGGAGCCATAAATATAAATGTAATAAGCTGCTAACTAATCATTACCTTTGCCGCTTATTAGATATGTATGAATAATTTTGAATTATTAGGATTGAATGACGCCCTGTTACAGGCAATTAAAGACATGGGTTTTGAAAGCCCGAGCGAAGTACAGGAAAAAGCAATCCCAATTTTACTGCAGGAAGACACAGACATGGTGGCCCTTGCACAAACCGGAACCGGAAAAACCGCAGCATTTGGTTTTCCGCTTATCCAAAAAATCAATGTAGACAGCAGAAAGACACAGGGCCTTATTCTGTCACCAACCCGTGAGTTGTGTTTACAGATCACCAACGAATTAAAGAATTACAGCAAATACTTTAAAGGCCTTAATACCGTAGCCATCTATGGCGGTGCCAGCATTACCGACCAGGCTGCGCAAATTAAAAAAGGAGCCCAGATCATTGTTGCCACTCCCGGCCGTATGCAGGATATGGTAAACAGAAAGCTGGTAGACATTTCGGCAATTCAATATTGTGTACTAGACGAGGCCGATGAAATGCTGAACATGGGCTTTTATGAAGATATTACCGAGATCCTCTCGCATACGCCTTCAGAAAAGAGCACCTGGTTATTTTCGGCTACCATGCCAAAAGAGGTTGCCACTATTGCCAAAAAATTTATGCGTACTCCTATAGAAATCACTGTAGGAACCAAGAACATGGGAACATCAAATGTTTCTCATGAATACTATATTGTTAATGCCCGTGACCGTTATGCGGCCCTTAAAAGGCTTGCAGACGCAAACCCCGATATTTTCTCGGTTATTTTCTGCCGCACCAAACGCGATACCCAAAAAGTGGCCGAGCAGTTAATTGAAGACGGCTACAACGCTGCAGCCCTTCACGGCGACCTGAGCCAGAACCAGCGTGACCTGGTAATGAAGAGCTTTAGGGCGAGGCAAATCCAGATGCTGGTAGCTACCGATGTGGCTGCACGCGGAATTGACGTTGACGATATTACCCACGTGATCAACTACCAGTTGCCCGATGAGATCGAAACCTACACCCACAGAAGTGGCCGTACCGGTAGAGCCGGAAAAAGCGGGGTTTCTATGGTTATTGTTTCCAAAAGTGAAGTGAGAAAGATCAAAGGTATAGAGCGTATCATTGGCCAGTCGTTTGAGCGAAAAGAAATTCCTGACGGAAGGGAGATCTGCGAAGTACAGCTGTTCCACCTTGCCAACGAGATTAGCAATACCGAGATCAACCACGAGATCGATAAATATTTACCCAGCATAGCCGAACTTTTTGAAGGCCTTTCAAAAGAAGAATTGCTGAAAAAATTCTTTTCGGTAGAATTTACCAGGTTCTTCAACTACTACAACAACGCTCAGGACCTTAACGCCAAAGCCTCTAACGACAATTATGAAGACGAAGGTGACAGCACCAGGTTCTTTATTAATGTAGGGGCTAAAGACGATTTTGACTGGATGAGCCTGAAAGACTTCTTAAAGGCAACCCTAGATCTTGGAAGGGATGATATTAACCGCGTGGAGGTAAAAGACAGCTTCTCGTTCTTTAATGTAGCCAGCTCAAAGGCCGAAGAGGTACTGCGCATTTTCCAGGACTTTAAGCACCAGGGCAGGCACATAAATGTAGAGGTTACCAAGAAAAGTGCCGGAAAAGAACGCAGCGGCCGCAAAGGCGGGTTCAAAGGGAAAGACAAAGGAGGCCGCGGTTTTGAAAAATCATCAAAAGGAGCCGACAAAGGCAGAAGAAGATCATCTGACGCCCCTTCGGGAAGCCGAAGAAGGTCTGCCGATGCAGCCGGTGGTAACCGCAAAGGCAAAAAGAGCGGCAGCCGTAGCAGCAACATTGAAAATTCAATTAAAAGAAGAAGATCAAAAAAGTAATCCTGTAATGCATTTTTGGTACAATTTTTAAGAAGTACAAAAACAGCTTAACCCGTAGCATGAAAAAGTTTTTCGCCCCACTCTTCCTGCTCTTTAGTTTCATGGCATCTGGCCAGGAAGCTACTGTGGTAACAGGAAAAGTACTTAATGCCGCCAACGATGTGCCAATTGAGAATGCACATATTGTAAACCTCAACCAGGTGATTGGTGCCGTTTCGGCTGAAGATGGTCATTTTAAGATCCAGGCCGAAGTCAACGACACCCTGTATTTCTCTTACCTCGGATTTAAATCTATTCGGGTGAGGGTTACCAACGACTGGCTGAAGTATGGTGACGTAAAAGTAAAAATGACCGAACTGGGGATCGCACTTGAAGAAGTGGTGGTAAGCCCGGTTCAGTTAACGGGCTACCTGGAGATTGATGCCAAGAACATTCCAATTTACGAGAATTACCGGTACAGCATTTCGGGGCTCAACCAGGGTTACGAAGGCGGGGAACACAGCCCCAATGCCCTGTCAAGGGCTTTGGGCGCAGTATTTAATCCGGCCGATGCGCTTTATAACATCTTTGGACGCCAGCCCAGGCAAATGAAAAAGCTTAGGGAAATGAAAGAAGATGACGAGATCAGGAATCTTTTGCAAAGCAAATTTGACCGGCAAACGCTTATGGCAGTTCTGGGAATCAACCGGATGGACATAGATGAAGTGCTGCGCCGCTGCAATTATTCGACCGACTTTATTAATTCGGCCAACGACCTGCAGATACTTGATGCGATGAGCGGGTGTTATGAAGAATACAAGGTGTTAAACCGATAATAGAATCTACTAAAAAAAAGAGGGGTGCCAAAAATGACATTTTTGGCACCCCTCTTTTTTACTATTTGTTCAGGCTACCTGTTTGCTTCAGAGCTCCTGAAAAACTTCAGTGGTTCTTTATTTATTTTTCTCCAGGTAAATCTTCAGGTTGTACAAACCTGCTTCAAAATGTTTTCCCAAAGCCCGGTCCATTCCGTAGAAAAGCATAATGACCGATGCCGGAAATTTATGTACTCCCTTTACGCCCCACACCATTTTGGTGCGTTCGGGTTCCAGTTCTTTTACGGCGACATAGAGAAGCGACAAAGATTTATAGGGCCTAATAAAGAGCAATTGGGTTTCGAAGACCTTACCTTCCTTTATTTTGACCACTTTTTGAATACCTTCAACATTATTGCGGGCTTTCCAGTAAGAAGTTGCTCCCACTTTCCCGTCTTCACCTTTAAATTTGATCACCACTTTTGGGTCATCAAGATACCAGGGAATCCATAGCGGCTGTTTCTTTAGCTGGCGAATAAAAGCGTAAACTTCAGCTTTTGGCCGGTTGATCACCACCGTGCGGCTTACGTTGTATTCTTTCTTTGCCCACGCATGTAAAAATGCCACAAAGGTGATAATGCCAATGATGACATAAAAGAAAAGAGTCATATTCTTCTATATAGGGACCTAAATGTAAATAAATTTATTGTGTTGCCTCATAACGCGCGAGAATTTCGGCAGAATTTTTCAAATTCTTCTTTGCCCAGTCGATCTGTTTCTTCACCTGTTCTTCGGGCGAAAGCTGCCAGTTGATATCACTGTTGCGCAACCTACTGCTTAAACTCTGTAAAATTATGGCTGCAGAAACCGATATATTCAGGCTCTCGGTAAAGCCAACCATGGGGATTTGTAAAAATTCATCGGCTTCTTCCAGAACTTCCTGCGAAAGGCCTTTGGTTTCGGTACCAAAGAAAAGTGCAGCGGGCTGTGAAATGTCAAAATCCTGAAGCAGTGTGCCTTCATGCGGGGATGTTGCAATAATCCTGTACCCGTTCTTCCGCAGGTGTTTAACACAACTTTCCGTAGAAGTATAGCGGTTTATATCCACCCACTTTTGTGCGCCCATGGCAATCTCCCGGTCAATCTTTTTGAGGTTCACCTCCTCTACCACATGCACATTTTGCACCCCAAACACATCGCAGCTGCGAATCACGGCACTGGTGTTGTGAAGTTGATACACGTCTTGCGTGGCCACGGTAAAATGGTTAGTGCGTTTTTCAATAACCTGCTTAAAAAGCTCTTTTCTACGGGGAGTGAGAAAACTTTCGAGATATGACAGCAATTTGAGGTGCTCTTCCATGTGGGCGAAAATAGCAAATCCTTAGCGATTTTGCCCTTTTTGAGCCCTGCGGAAATTGATTTTTCCAGGTTATGATTTCTGAAGAAAACTGCTTACATTTTACAGATCAAATCATTTCTGAAATGAAAAAAGTAGTAGTACTCACCGGTGCCGGAATTAGTGCAGAAAGCGGAATTAGCACATTTAGAGACGCCAATGGCCTGTGGGAAGGCCATGACGTCATGGAAGTTGCCTCACCCATTGGCTGGGAACGCAACCAGGAACTTGTGCTCGATTTTTACAATAAACGGCGGCGGCAGCTCCATACCGTAGACCCCAATGCTGCTCATAAAGCACTTAAAGAACTCGAGAAAAAGTACGAGGTGCACATCATCACCCAGAATGTAGACGATTTGCATGAGCGGGCCGGCAGTAAAAACGTGATCCATCTTCACGGCGAGCTCAAGAAAGTCCGAAGTACTTTTGATGAAGACCTGGTGCTCGATTGGGAAGGCGATCTGGTTGCGGGCGATTTTTGTGAACACAACCGGCAGCTGCGGCCACACGTGGTTTGGTTTGGAGAAGCAGTTCCCATGATGGAACCCGCTATGGAGATCACTATGGAAGCCGATATCCTCATCATTATTGGAACTTCCATGCAGGTGTATCCTGCCGCAGGGCTGCTGCATTACGCGCCCAGCGAAATCCCGGTGTATTTCATAGACCCCAAACCTTCGGTAAGCGAGACCAAACACCTAAAGATCTTTTCTGAAAAGGCCTCTACCGGCGTTCCAAAACTGGTAAAGCAGCTGCTGCAGGATCAAGATAAAACTTAAAGAATAAATACTTTTTACGGTTGAACCTTAAAATGTATCTTTAGCCTTTAAATTTTTAACCAATTTTCATGACTTCTCTTCAGGCAATATCTCCCATAGACGGCAGGTATTCATCCAAAACTCAGCAACTGGCAAACTATTTTAGCGAACAGGCCTTAATAAAGTACAGGGTACGGGTAGAAATTGAATATTTTATTGCCCTGGCCGAACACGGGCTGGCGCAATTGCAGGAAGTAGACGAATCGGTGTTTCCCGATTTGCGCAAAATTTATTCTGAATTTTCTACGGAAGATGCCCGGGAAATCAAAAAGATTGAAGCCACCACCAACCACGATGTCAAGGCGGTTGAATATTTTATTAAGGGTAAATTCGACCAGCTGAAGCTTTCAGCTTATAAAGAGTTCATTCACTTTGGTCTAACTTCCCAGGACATTAACAACACGGCTGTACCCCTTAGCATTAAAGAGGCGCTCGAAGAAGTTTACAATCCGGCGCTTTCCAGCCTGCTCGAAAAGCTCGAACAACTGGCTACCGACTGGAAGGATGTGCCTATGCTGGCAAGAACCCACGGCCAGCCGGCCTCTCCTACCCGCCTGGGAAAAGAGATCAAGGTTTTTGTGGTAAGGCTTAAAGAACAGATCAAATTTTTGCAGAATATTCCCAACGCGGCCAAATTTGGTGGGGCTACAGGAAACTTCAATGCGCATAAAGTGGCTTTTCCGCACATTAACTGGAAGAGCTTCGGAAAAGATTTTGTTGAAGGCTCGCTTGGCCTCCACTACTCTTTCCCCACTACCCAAATTGAACATTACGACCACATGGCTTCGCTTTTTGATGCCTTAAAACGTATCAACACCATTATTTTGGACCTCGACAAAGATATCTGGTCTTATGTCTCTATGGATTATTTCAAGCAAAAGATCAAAAAAGGGGAAGTTGGGTCTTCGGCTATGCCGCATAAAGTGAACCCTATAGACTTTGAGAACAGCGAAGGAAATTTAGGCATTGCAAATGCCCTTTTTGAGCACCTATCGGCAAAATTGCCGGTAAGCCGCCTGCAGCGCGACCTTACTGACAGTACTGTGTTGCGCAATATCGGGGTCCCGTTTGGGCATACCCTCATCGGGTTTGCGTCTACCTTAAAAGGCCTCAACAAACTGCTGCTGAACGAAGCCAAATTAGATGAAGACCTTGAAAGGAACTGGGCTGTGGTTGCCGAAGCCATCCAGACCATTTTGAGAAGGGAAGGCTACCCCAACCCTTATGAAGCCCTAAAAGGCCTCACTCGAACCAATGAAAAAATCGATAAAAACAGTATTTCTGAATTTATAGGGCAACTTGATGTTTCTGAAGCTATTAAGCAGGAGCTGCGACAAATAAGTCCGCAGAACTACACTGGAATTTAATTCAGTGGGCAGTGATCAGTAAAAAAAATTACTGGAACTAAAGATACTCTATAAAAGAAGAGGTCTCAAAAATGGCATTTTTGAGACCTCTTCTTTTTTGCAGGATAAGGTTTTAATCGAAGAAGCCTTCTAATTTGGGCAATCCGGCAACATCAAGCTCTCCTTTTTCGAAAGACTTCAGGAGTCGTATAAGGGCTTCAGGGTTCATGTCATTCCCGGTAAGGCGGGCAATTCCGAAGCCTTTTTCATCGTCGCTTCCAAAGACGATCAGTTCATCTATGGCGTCTTCTTCGCCCAGGTAGTAGAGTTCAGCCTTTCTGGTGCCCCCGCCGTAGCGCATAAGCTGCTGGTATTTATCGGCTTTCAGAATAGAAGATAAACGCTCTTTTTCGGTTTCATATTCTTCTTTATTTTCTGCTTTCAGTGGAAATCCGAGGATATTCACTTTCCTGATGGTTTCCAAAGTGGCTTTTTGCTCGGCGTTGAGTGTGGTATTATCGCCCGTTAACAAACTCACCGGTATGTCGAACGCCAGGTACTGGTTGTCGTTTTGGTGCTCTACATAAAACTCCTGCAGGCTGGTCTCATTATTACACGAAGCAAAGCCAAGGCATAGCAGCACCAGTATAAAAACTGACTTTTTCATCTTAATTTGTTTCAACTTTTTCAAGTTCTTCCCCACCCGGAATCTTGAAGTCATTTGCCAGTTTTGACACCTGCGCAAGGTTGATCTCTCCGGTAATATTCAGGATGACCGACATGGGCTTATTTTTGTCCTGGCCTTCCATGAACATAAACAACTGGCTCACATAATCGTCATTTTTGCCGGGTTTGTAATAGAAGCGAACGGTCTTGCCATCTTCAGAAACCCTCATAAGCTCTTCCATACTTCCTTTTTTGATGTAGGAAGCCACATCAAGGGCCATTTGCTGGCGAATGTTCTCTTTGGTTGTTGAAAGAACTTTCATCTCCTTGAGGTTCTCAATAAGGTCAATGTAAGCCTGGGTTTCGGGATCATCGGCATTAAGGTCTATTTTGGTGAGCAATTTGAACATTTTGCTCGTTACCACTACCGCATCTACTTCTTTCATGCTTTCGTACTTATCAAAAGACTGGGCGCCTGAAAGAAAGGGTAGTATAAGTGCCAGTAAGGCAAGGCTGAACTTTTTCATGGTTTTGATTTTAAGGTTACTTTACAATTTTATCTTTGGTGTTATTGAATTCTTCAAGGTAGCCGAGATCCTCGGTGCCGGCATTCATGTACAGGGACATCATTTCAAGGGCTTCTCTGGTCTTTTGCATGGCCAGTTCGGGATCTTCATAGGTGCCAAATTCGCTCACCTGGTTTTCCTGCTGTACCACCACTCCCAGGAAGATCACAATAGAAGCGGCTATGGCCACCCAGGAGTACACTTTTTTCCTGCCAAACCTTAGCTTTTTTTGTTGAGGGGCATAACTTACTTCTTTTTCGAGCTTCTCGGTCTTTGCCTGGTCAAAGAAACAGAACATGGGAATATACTGCTGCAGGTGTGGCGCGACCTCTTCCGACCTAAAGTAATTCTTCAGGGTAGTTTCTTCTTCTCCTGTGGTCTCGGCTTCGAAATAGCGGTCTAACAGTTTTTCAATTATTTGCGATTCCATAGCGGTGTCTTTTAATCATTTCTTCTTTTATTTTTTTGCGGGCCCTGCTTAAGGCTACGCGTATGGCTGTCTGGTTCATTTGGGTCATCTTGGCTATCTCTTCATACTCATACTGCTCTACCTCCCTTAACTGGATTAGTGTCTTTTGTTGTTCAGGCAAATTGGCTATGATCTTCTCTACCCAGTTGAGATCGTCCTGTATCTCCACTTTGTGCTGTAGCGAGGTTTCACCGCATTCATAATTGCTGTGCACAATCCGCAGGTTATTGTTCTGTTTCAGTTTGAGTTGATCGAGACAATGGTTCCTGGTTACCGTCATGGCAAAAGCCTCCAGATTGTTGTAAGAGCTCAATTGTTCCTTTCGGCTCCACAGCTTTAACATTACTTCCTGCGTTGCATCCTCAGCAGCCTCTTTTGAAACGAGTAACCTCAAGGCAAGCCTGTACATCTTGTCCTGCACCGGTTTCATGAGACTTATGAAAGTATGCTGTTTCATTTTGGTTGGGTTGGCGGGCTTTTTTAGGGCCCTTTCCTTTACGACGGCTATCAACTTTATTTGTTACCGTAAAAGTTTAAAAAGTTTGCTTATTCGTGTTACATTTATCCTGAACAATGTGGATAAAGCTATGAAATCTACCCTGAAATTACTCTTATCTTTTTTTGCAATCATTCTCACCAGTGCCTGCCATGACGATAGGGATGATGTGATTACGGCTTCAGATGAACTCGAGATCAAAAACTTTATCTGGAAAGCCATGAACGACATGTACCTCTACAAGGCCGATGTTCCCAATCTTGCCGATGATCGCTTTGCCTCCCAGGAAGAGCTGAATGCCTTTTTGCGCAGCTTTTCATCTCCGGAAGAACTTTTTTACGAAGGCCTGGTAGCCGATTTTGATGATTTCAGTTTTTTGGTGCAGGACTACAGGGTTTTGGAAAGGTCATTTGACGGCATCAATATTTCAAACGGAATGCAGTACGGCCTGGTGGCTTATCCTCCGGGTTCCCAAAATGTAGTGGGTTACGTGCGTTATGTTTTGCCCAATACTTCAGCCGAAGAGCAGGGCATTAAAAGAGGGGACCTGTTTAGCGGCGTAGACGGTACAGCCCTTACCCGCGAGAATTATTCCCGGCTGCTGCAACCGCAAAGCTACACCATAGAGCTGGCTGAATTTACTGAAAGCGGAATCGTGGCTACAGGTGAAAGTATAAGCCTCCAAAAAGAGGAATATTCTACCAATCCCGTTTATATCGCCAGTACGGTTGAAACTTCGGAAGGAACCGCCGGCTACCTGATGTACAACGGGTTTACAGGCAGTTTTGATGATGTTTTAAACAATACTTTCGGCTATTTTCAGGCTGAAGGAATAGAAGACCTCATTGTTGACCTGCGGTACAATAGCGGCGGCTCGGTTGAAACTGCCAGTGACCTGGCAAGCATGATCACCGGCCAGTTTACCGGCGAAATCTTCAGCAAAGAACAGTGGAACGAAGATTACCAGAACTTCCTGGAAACTACTGCCCCCGAGAGCCTGAACAATCGCTTTGACGACCAGATAAGAACAGGCGCAGCCATTAACAGCCTTGGGCTTAACAGGGTTTACTTTATCACTACTTTAAGAACTGCTTCGGCAAGTGAGCTGGTGATCAACGGACTCAAACCTTATATTGAAGTAATTCAGGTGGGGGAAAATACAACCGGAAAATTTCAGGCTTCCACCACGCTGTACGATTCACCCGACTTCCGAAGGAACAGGGTTAATACAGGCCATTCTTATGCGGTACAGCCCCTCATTTACAAAAGCCTGAACGTCAATAATGTCACCGATTATTCCGAAGGGCTTAAGCCAGATGTAGAAATTAAAGAAGATTTTACAAACCTGGGAGTGCTGGGAGACCCGCAGGAGCCGTTGCTGGCAGCGGTGTTAAGCCTCATAGAAGGACGCATTCCCCAAATGAGCGTCAAAAATGGCATTTTTGAGGTGTTAGGAGAAAGCAGGAGTTACGACCTACTTCACCAAATGATGTATACCGAAGATCCTGATCTGCCAGGCAGCTCGAAAGTGGAATTTTAACATATATTTTGCATTTTTCTTTGGTACTAATCGCGATTATCTTAGTTTTAGCCACCACTAAACATATTTTAAATGAAGAGATTATTTATGCCGATATTCCTGCTGGGAATTTTTTTCACCTCCTGCTCAAAAGATGACGATGTACAGGAAAAAGAACCTGAAGTCACTCCCGATGCGCGGGATTTCACTGTAGACTTATTTATGCATCGCGCAATGGCCGATTGGTACCTGTATGAAGCCGAAGTACCCGAACTACAGGAAGGTTATTTCAAAAACCTTCAGGAAAAAAAGGATTTTTTCGCAGGTTTTGATGATCCCGAAGAGACCTATGAAAATTTAAAAGCATCTCATGACAGGTTCAGTTTTATGTGGGATGATTATACCGAGCTGGAAAAATTGCTTTACAGCGGGATAGAAAAAACAACAGGGATGGTTTTTGCCTATGGAACCATTGGAGGTGGAAGCGACGCCTTTATCATCACGCGATATGTTGTGCCCGGTTCTCCTGCAGACCAGGCAGGAATTAAACGCGGCGATGTTTTCCTGGAAGTGAACGGGCAACAACTAACATCTGCTAATTTATGGGATCTTCTATCACAGGATAGCTTTAGCGTTTCTTATGCCGAAATTAATAACAATATGATTGGTTTAAGCGGAAAAACAGCGCAGCTTACGAGTATAGAACTGGCTGAAAATCCGGTGCACCTGGCCAAAGTCATAAAACACAACGGTTTGAACGTGGGCTATCTTATGTACAACGGATTTACTTCAGATTTTGACCCTCAACTTAACGAAGCCTTTGGTTTCTTTAAGGCCGAAGGCGTTGATGAACTGGTAATAGACCTGAGGTACAACGGAGGAGGATCGGTTGAAACAGCCTCAGACCTTTCATCTATGATCACCGGCGGATTTAAAGGCCAGTTACTTGCCGAATTGATTATGAATGAGAAATGGAAAGCCATTTATGAAGAGGAAGCTCCCGAATATGTGAAATTCAGGTTTAATGACAAGATACATACCGGGGAAGCCATTAACAGCCTTAATCTGGGAAGGGTTTACGTGATTGCCACCCGTGGTTCGGCTTCGGCGAGTGAATTATTGATCAACGGCCTTGATCCTTATATTGAGGTAATTCACATTGGTGAGAAAACTGCCGGAAAATACCAGAGTTCAAGAACGCTGTACGACTCAAATCACATCATG
>Ga0098069_100671_pt1 | contig 12367 bp, 8 predicted proteins | sample 27_taG_FD_92584 | JGI IMG/M metagenome (GOLD analysis project Ga0098069, IMG submission 92584) | Marine viral communities from Cariaco Basin, Caribbean Sea - 27_WHOI_OMZ | ecosystem: Environmental > Aquatic > Marine > Oceanic | place: Caribbean Sea: Cariaco Basin | collected 2014-11-09 | reverse complement strand
TATCGATGCCAGCATCGCACCCGAAGGTAAAATGCGCTACACCATTACAGCCAGTAACGGCAATCAACCTACCGGCGTGCAGTTTGACTTTAGCGCAACTGACCCCAATCAGCCGCTGGGAGATACCGCTATCAGTGGGCGTATCTCACCGCAATTGGTCGGCATGGGCTTGCTCGACTTGATTCCTGAGGCGGATATCATTGCGGCAGCTGACCCCGATGATAACAATAAAGACGGCATCAGTGGGCGCGTACATTGGGTACAGGATGGCAAACAGCGGCGCATTGGCCGCTTTGGCTGGAAGGCGATTAACTCAAGCCTACGCACCCAAAACGCCAATGCCATGTCACAAGATATGGGTTTGACCACTTCCCTATTTATGGATCCCAATTGTACAGCCAATCAGCCGATTTGTTGGACAGCACCCAATGGCGGCACGCCTGAAGTTTCAGACAGCAGCTTGGATGCGGTGACCGATTTTATGACTGCCTTGGCAGTGCCTGAGCGCCGAGTGGCTGATTTATCGACCTTTAATAAAGGCGCGCAGCTCTTTACCCAAGTGGGCTGCGCGAGCTGTCATACGCCAAAACAAAAAACGGGCGCTAGCGGGCGCTTTCCGCTGCTCGCCCAGCAAACTATTTATCCTTATACCGATTTATTGCTGCACGATATGGGCAAAGGTTTAGATGACGGCGTTAAAGAAAAAAATGCCGAAAGCTATGAGTGGCGTACACCGCCATTATGGGGCATTGGTATTGTCGCACGTGACCCAGAAGCACGGTTTTTGCATGATGGTCGCGCCAGCAGCTTGACAGAAGCGATACTTTGGCATGGCGGTGAAGCAGAAAGTGCTAAGACACGTTTTACAAAATTACCCGCTACGCAACAACAAACGCTGCTAAGTTTTTTAAACGGCATTTAATAGTCATTATGACAAGGTGAAATAAAAAAGACCGCTAGAGTGGTCTTTTTTATGCCATAAATGTTAATAGCGTAAATTTTGTTGCCATATTCATTTTATGATAAAAAGATTATTGCAAATAGCCGTTTTTAGCCATGATGTTTGGCGGCAACTCGGTTTCACCCAAGGCTTCTAGCAAATTAATCTCGATATTCCTGGATAAAGCGGTCAGCGGTAATTGGTTGGCTGCCAGCCCAAAAGGCTCTTCCAACTCTTCACTTAGCGCATCCAAACCAAAAAAGGTATAAGCAATAACGCCGCAAATCAAAGGCGTCACCCAACCTAAAGAAGAAACCAGACCAAAAGGCAGCATAAAGCAGTACAAATACGTCGTGCGATGCACCAGCAGCGTATAAGCAAACGGCAATGGCGTGCTATGAATACGTTCGCAAGCAGACAAAACCACCGTCATCGAATTGATGCGCTCGTCCATATTTTGCAGCATAAGATCTGACGTCAAGCGCTGCTGCCGACAATAGCCAAGCTCCTTACCAAGCAGACGCAGCAGATAATCCGGCAAATTTTGCGCCTGCTGCATGCTGGTATGATGAATAGGTTCGACAAAGCGCTCAACATCTTGCCAAGGCGCACTGTCACGTAGTCGATGACGCAGCGCATGGGTAAAAGCGATGCTCAGATACACCAATCGGCGCTGGCTATCGCGCCCTTTCTCACCCCCATCATCTATATAAGACAATACTTGACGGGTAAAGCTGCGCGTATCATAGACCAATTGCCCCCATAGCCCTCGAGCTTCCCACCAGCGCTGATAACTGGCATTATTGCGAAAACCTAAAAATAGCGATAAGGCTATCCCAAGCAAGGTAAACGGCGCGACGCTATAAGAAGAAAAAGAGCTGGGAAATCCGTGCTGAATATTGGTGATAAAGGCACTAATTAAGCTAATGAGCAAAATCTGCGGATAGACCTTTGGCAGAATGGAGCCACGCAAGGTAAAAAGCAGTTTGATGGCGCTTGGCTTTTGCTTGACGATCATTTTAACGTCCTAACGAATGGTGCTTATAATTGGTGCTTATAGAGTAAAACTGGCGTTTTTACAGGACGAAATGATAACAGACTAAAGAGGTATGAGCAGAAAAAACAGTAATTTATCCTATTTTAATTGGCTAGCGGTTTTTACCACGCGTTTATTTAATAAATTTCTACAAAATCATCGGTTGTTATAATGATGTAAGAATGGCAGGTACAAGGATACACGGCAGCTGTCAGCGCTTAAAAATTCGATTATAGTAGGCAGGTAATAACTATTTAAATAAAGAAAACTCAAATAAATCGAGGAAATACACCATGAAAAAATTAGGATTGGTTATCGCGGTAGCGGTAGGCTTAAGCGCTTGTGCAGGCGGCATGAACGGTGGCAGTACGCCGGGCAATTCAAGCAATATTGTCACTCAATATCCCGTTGAAGCGGCCATGCTCAATATTTATACCAAAGCCCGCAGTCAAAGCTTGGTAGCAAACGTTGGCAATCAAACCGCCTCTGCTGACATCAAAGTCACGCCCAAAGGCAGCATGGTATTTAACAATAAACAAGTCCAAGGTGCTGAAGTAAATACCATCAATAAAGTCAACAATCAAGTCACTGATCAATCAGTCGCCATTAATTACTTTACCCTTAATCCATTGGTATTTCATGGTTTCACTGACAGCTCAGGTAAGTACTCAATTTCCAATCAGACCACAACCATTCCTAAAATGGCAACGGTTGGTTCATCAAGCAAATTGATTACTGAAGATGTCTATGCCGATAGAAGCATGCGCAAAAAAATAGGCACTTATAATCAAGATTGGTCTTTAACCAGAGACAGCAATAATACCGCGTGGTTTTGCATAGAAACCTCGGCTAACTTACTGCTCAATAACGATCCTAACGGCAGCTCGTCAGAATGTTATAAAATTAATGCGCGCGGCGATATTTTAGACAGTAAAGTAACGATTAGCCAGCCGTCTACAAATGGCACAAAAACCATTACCTTTACCAGCCGATAGTTTTTATAAGCTGACAGCCATCAATTTGTCAATTATTTAGGAATTCTATGGACCAAATGAGTGAATGGGTACTCGGCATCATGGCAAAGTTTGGCTACTTTGGCATTATATTTGCCATGTTTGCTGAAAACGTATTTCCGCCTATTCCCTCTGAGGTTATCATGCCCGCTGCTGGATTCGCCGCTTCTAAAGGCGATATGAGCATTGTCTTGGTTATTTTAACTGGGACGCTTGGCGCGGTGCTGGGTGCGCTACCCTTATACTATTTGGGCCATAAATTCGATGAACCGCGCTTGGTCGAGTTCACTGAGAAATACGGCAAATACGTGTTTATTAAACCTACTGACATCACCGATGCCAACGCATGGTTTGACAAACATGGCAAAATGGCAGTGTTTTTTGGGCGTATGGTACCGGGCGTACGTTCGCTCATTTCAATCCCTGCCGGTATGAATAAAATGTCGTTATTACCGTTTTTGGCGCTAACCGCTTTAGGCGCCAGCATTTGGACCGCGATATTGGCGCTAGCTGGGTATTACTTGGGACAAAACTATGACGCTGTCGCAGGCGTGTTAGCCCCTTATTCTAAAGCTATTGGTATATCAATCGTGGTTGTTATTATCGGTTTACTCATCAAGCGGCGTTTGTCTTATCGAAAAAATAGCAATAATGACAAAAATTCCGATCCGCGTTGAATATAAACTGTCTGCCACTCTCGTAATACCAACCCAACTTAATATAATAGCTAAGTTTAATAACCACTTAGCTTTACTAATTTCGAGCAGAATTTTCAAATCCTGAAAAACCTATCTCAGTGTTTAAATCTTAATCCTTACAGTCTTTACTCCTCTCCTTTCTAGTGCATCAAATCGTAATAACACCTAATTAAATTTATAACTCATCAGTATAAAAAGCGTGAACAAATCTTGCGCAAATAATTCGCTTATTTATAAACATTCATTTAAAATATATCTTATGGAAGCCAATTTAGAAGCTCACCGCTTTTATAGTTTTGTTGTCGAATCTTATCATTTCTATAGTGATTTTCGCTTTATCTAACTATCACATTAGGATGCTAATAAGCGATATAAATCGAGCTTTGTTAAATAAGCCACTTATTTTCAATTTTTGGAGAGCCTTATGCGTCTTTTTAACTCTACAACCTCTCAGCCTCAAGCCCTCAACTATTCTAAACTTGCATTAGCTTGTCTTCTTGCCCTTGGTACGGTAGGAATGGTCGGTTGTGATAAATCAACCCCTGATAAGGCGACGGCAACCAGCGCGGAAACCACTCAAACCACAAAAGACAGCAAAGCGCCAACCACCAAAAATGGCGAGCTACCAGTGATTGATGCGGTTATCACCCATGCGCCTGAAGTACCACCACCTATCGATCGTGACTATGCGGCAAAAGTCATTGTAAAAATGGAAACCGTAGAAAAAACCATGCGTCTAGCGGATGGCGTTGAGTACAACTTCTGGACATTTGGCGGTCAGGTACCGGGGCAATTTATTCGCGTACGTCAAGGCGATGAAATTGAGTTCCATTTATCAAACCACCCTGATTCAAAAATGCCGCATAATATTGACTTACATGCGGTGACAGGTCCAGGGGGCGGCGCTGCCTCTTCGTTTACCTCTCCTGGTTATACCTCGGAGTTTAACTTTAAAGCACTAAAACCAGGCCTATATGTCTATCACTGTGCGGTAGCGCCCGTTGGTATGCACATCGCAAACGGTATGTATGGCCTAATTTTGGTTGAGCCAGAAGGCGGTTTACCGAAGGTTGATCGTGAATTTTATGTCATGCAGGGCGATTTTTATACCAAAGGCAACTATGGCGATAAAGGCCTGCAACCTTTTGATATGGAAAAAGCGGTAAAAGAGCAGCCAGATTACGTGTTATTTAACGGTTCAGTTGGGGCGCTTACCGGTGAAAACTCGTTAAAAGCCAACGTCGGTGAAACGGTTCGTCTATTCGTTGGTAACGGTGGTCCTAACTTGGTGTCATCATTCCACGTGATTGGTGAGATTTTCGACAAGGTCAATATGGAAGGCGGTAGCGCTGAAAACCATAATGTTCAAACCACCCTTATCCCTGCAGGGGGCGCCGCGATTACCCAGTTCAAAGTAGATGTCCCAGGCGAGCTTGTGATGGTTGACCACTCTATTTTCCGGGCATTTAACAAAGGTGCGCTTGGTATCATCGATGTCAAAGGTGCAGAGGACAAAAAAATATATTCAGGAAAAGTGCGTGAAGACGTCTACTTACCTGAAGGCTCAGCAGCACAAAGTCTTGGTAAAACCAATGCGCCTGCGCCAGTCGTAACCGCTGCCAACAAGCAAGAAAGAATTAAAATGGGTGAGTCTATTTACGCTAGTAACTGCGCGGCTTGTCACCAATTAAATGGTGCTGGTATACCAAAAGCCTTCCCACCATTGGCCAAGTCTGACTACCTCAACGAAGACCCAAAACGCGCCGTCAATGCTATCTTGCATGGCTTGACTGGCAAGATTACCGTCAACGGCGAAGAGTACGACAGTGTCATGCCAGCCGTTGCCTTGGATGATGAAAAAATCGCCAACGTCGTCACTTATATTATTAACAGTTGGGGCAACAAAGGTGGTGAGGTAACGCCAGAAGAAGTCAAAGCTGCTCGTAAATAACCTAGAAAGCTACGCTAGTTAATAGGGTTACAATTAGACTGTTCGATGAAAAAACTTTCATTGAACAGTCACTTTCAATACAGTATCTGATTGAACAAGCGTTTGGCACCGTCCTCTTTTTGGTTTACTAGGAGATTAGTTATGTTATGGACTTACATCACTAACACTCGCAAAAGCAACACTCACAGCATTGAGATTCACAAAAATAACACTCTAAAAATGAACGCTCGGAAGATTGTGCATACAACCGCTCGCCCGCTCGTCCTGTTATTGGTCGTTAGTGCTCTGAGCGTCACAACCGACTTTGCGTTAATGAGCACGCAAGCGCAAGCAAAAGAGCTAACCATTGAGCCCGGTACTTATCGTCCGTTATATTTGAGCAAAAACTCACCGTTAGTGGCAGTCGATACATTCAAAATTGATGAGCTACCCGTCACCAATATACAGTTTTATCAATTTATAAAAGAAAATCCAAGGTTTCGCCAACGTGCCATTGCACCCATTTTTGCCGATTCTGGTTATCTAAAACACTGGATTAATACCAAAGATATCTCTGTGCCTAGAAAGGCGGATTTTCGTAAGCCTGTGGTCAATGTCTCATGGTATGCCGCCAATCAATATTGCCGCGCGCAAAACAAGCGCTTGCCAACGGTTGAACAATGGGAATATGTCGCACAGGCGTCTACTACCAATAAAAATGGCAGCGTGGAGGCCGGTTACAACCAGCGCATTCTTGATTGGTATGGTAAATCTGCTGGCAACAAAGACCAGCTTGCCGATGTCGGACAAAGCCCTGCCAACTATTGGGGCGTCAAAGACATGCACGGCTTGATTTGGGAATGGACAGAGAATTTTAATAATAGCTTGGTCACTGGCGAATCACGTTCAGACAGCAATCTAAACCAAGAAATGTTTTGCGGCTCGGGCGCAGCCGGTGCGGTCGACCCAAGTGATTATGCAGCCTTTATGCGCTATGGTTTTCGCTCAAGCTTAGAAGCCAAATACACGGTTAGCAGCCTAGGTTTTCGCTGTGCTAGTAATTAACTTGCCCTAACATAGCGCTCTACTTTAACTTAGCACCCTTTTAACACAGCGCCCTACTTTTTATGCTCAATTGAATTTAATGGTATTTAAGGATTGTCTTATGAAAACAATAAAAATTATGCAAAATACAAGATTGCAAAATACAAGTCCAAAAAATACAGTAACTCAGCCATTGTCTCATCTGGTTTATGCTATCAAACTGGCTTTGACTACTGGACTCTGTATTGGCTTACTCGCCTGTAGCAATCCTGACGCGCCTAACTCGGCGGCGACGCAAGACAGTCAACCTGATACTACTTCTGAATCTAAAGTCGCGACAGACAATCATCACGACATAAAGAACATGGATCATCAACAGATGAATCATGCCGATATGAATGCCCAAGAACCAGCAGAAGCGCTCGGGCAAGAGTATTCTATCTATCAGGCAGGCGGCGACTGGACAGACCATCGTGGCAATACCTTTGAGCTTGATAAGCTTGAGGGCAAAAATCAAGTGGTGGTGATGGCTTATACCAGCTGTCAGCATACCTGCCCTATCTTGGTGCAATCGATGAAACAGATGTATAAAGAGATGACGCCTGAAGCGCGTGCACAAACAGAGTTTTTACTGGCGACATTGGACACTGAGCGCGATACGGCCGAAGTGATGAAAAACTTTGCTGAGCATAATGAGCTTGGTGATAACTGGCGCTTGATTCGTAGCGATGAAGCCAGCACCCGTATGCTTGCCAATACCTTAAATATCAAATATCAATTTGCCGATAATGGTGATATTAACCACTCTAATCTGATATCTGTATTAGATAAAGACGGCCGTTTGGTCGCCCAAGGCGTTGGGGTTGCCGACTCTGGCATTAAGCCATTGATTGAATATTTAAACAGCCATAGTTAAACCTTTAAAAAACATACCTATAAAGCCACATTTTTAACCTTTACCTTAGTTTTAAATTATCTGTATTTTAAAGAAAAAAACACCGCTCATCTAAATAGACAAGCGGTGTTTTTAATGGCGTCATCAGCTACGGCGCTGATTTTGGCGTTAAGCCTTTCAGTAAGCATTTAGTTAAGCACTGAAACCTAAACCGCCAAAGCCAAACCTTTTTTGACGCGCATATCGCCAGTTTCAACATAACGCTGATGCCAAGATAAAGATTCATCGAGCAAATGCGGCGTTTGCATGCCAGCCGTCTGTGCAGCACGGTCATAATAATCTTGTAGCATTGGGCGATAGTCTGGATGCGCACAGTTATCAATGATTTTTTGCGCGCGTTGACGTGGTGACAAACCACGCAAGTCCGCCAAACCTTGCTCAGTGACAATAATCATCACATCATGCTCAGTATGGTCAACGTGTGACACCATCGGCGTGATGCATGAAATAGCGCCGCCTTTAGCAACTGACGGGCTGACAAACATTGAAGTAAAGGCATTACGCGCAAAGTCGCCAGAGCCGCCCAAACCATTCATCATATTGGTACCCATGACGTGGGTTGAGTTGACATTACCATAAAGGTCACACTCAATCATCGCATTGATAGCGAGCACGCCAAGACGACGCGATACTTCAGGGTGGTTGGTGATTTCTTGTGGGCGCAAAATAATACGTTTGCGCAATTCTTCGATATTGGCATTAAAACGCGCCAACGCCTCTGGGCTTAACGACATCGCCGTTGCCGACGCTTGGGTCATTTTGCCTGACATAATCAAATCTAACATACCGTCTTGCAATACTTCGGTATAGCCAGTTAAGTTTTCAAACGGACTGGCTTGTAAGCCCGCCAATACCGCATTGGCAACGTTACCAACCCCAGACTGAATCGGCAATAAGTTGGCTGGCATGCGGCCTTTTTTCACTTCTTCATGGAAAAAGTCGATAATGTAGCCGGCAATTTTGGTTGAGCACTCATCAGGATCGGCAAACTTACTATTGCGGTCAGGTGAATCGGTTAAGACCACGGCGACGACTTTATCCAAATCACAAGTTAGGTACGGCTCGCCAATACGCTCACCCGGTGTGGTAATCGGAATCGGTTTACGATGCGGTGGCAAACCAATGTCATCAAAAACATCGTGCATACCTTCTAACAATAAGCTTTGGCGGCTATTTACTTCTAAAATAATTTGATCGGCATTGTGCAACCATGCGTTATTGGTACCGATAGAGGTAGATGGAATCAGGCGACCATCTGGCAAAATACCGGCCACTTCAACCACCGCCATGTGCATGTCGCCATAAAAACCAAAGGTGCTTTGCTGAGCGACGTGTGATAAGTGCATGTCAAAATAATGCGTTTCACCAGCGTTGATTTGCTTACGTAGCGCAGGCTCTGACTGATAAGGCGTGCGCATCTTGATACCATTGGCTTCAGCCAAGACGCCGTCGCATTCTGCAGCGGTCGATGCGCCGGTTAATAAGCCGATTTTGAATTCTTCGCCGCGAGCTTGCGCCGCTTTTATACGCTCTGCCAACGCAGCTGGGATGGCTTTTGGATAACCTGCCCCTGTGAAACCACTCATTCCAACATTCATATCATGCAAGATAAATGTTGCTGCTTGCTCTGCTGACATGATTTTTTCACGCAAACCTTCGTGACGAACGCGCTCTTCGTGGCTAATTGCACTCATACCTTTTTTCCTAGTAACTTCCCTATTAACACCAAACCCTCAAAATAATGAGACGTTTGATACCGAAACAGCAATAAAATACAATGGAGTATATTAACAACTTTGGTATAAAAGACAAGTTGCTTGTCTTAAATTTTAATTTACGTCCTCAAAAACTACTTTAATTAGTCAATAATAGTTCATAAAATTACAAGAGATAAGATTTGTTTTTTGATTATTTTTAAAGCAATAACTTGAAGCTTTTTATCTATGTAAAGTTAAAAAAACTCAAATAACTATACAGTAATTAAAAATACTATTAACTAAATTTTAAAAATACTCTAAGATTAATTTTAGTCTTGATGGAAGTCTAATAGGGATAGAGGGCGCTTAACTGCCAAATTTATGGAGAAACCTAGATAAGCGCTTGGTGTTAAAGAGAATTATATCTTTGACTTTTAATGAGTTAGCAAATACAAACATCTAAAAGATAGCACTTATTTTAAATAAAATGATAATAATAAACATAAATATTATTTTTCTTACTTTAATAATCGTATAACTATTAACTATCAATCTTTAGGGATTAAGAGTTGGTTTTTAATTTGTGTGCTTATTTAACACTCTCTAAAAAGTGACCGTGTTTTTAAATAAAGGCCTATTTTATATCAGTCATATAACCTGATATTTAATTATATTTATAGTAGAACCAATATTTTTTTAGTGAAATATTGTTCTATAATTAAAGAAAATTATATTTATAAAAAGGCATTTAAAACCTAGCGCTTTAATCTTGCCATGACTATATTTGAGGTAAGATGATGACCCCTACTAGGTCATTTTTAATGTGATGAAAAAGTCGGTTTATCAAAAGATAAATGCAAAACTAAGGACAGATTATGATAACGGAAGAGCACGTTTTGGCTTGTATTGATGGTTCAGCGGTGACTGGCTCAGTCTGTGATTATGCCGCGTGGTACGCAAGTAAACTGGACATCTCAGTAGCTTTATTGCACGTGAGCGACGTAGCAGCTTCGGTCAGACGCGATCTGTCTGGCGCCATTGGCATTAATAGTCGCCAGTTTTTGCTCGATGAGTTATCGGAACTCGATGAGCAAAGGGCGCAGGTGGTCAACAATTACAGCAATTCCTTGGTACAAGATGCAAAAAGCCATATTCAAAATGGCTTTCAAGACATGAAGGTTTGCATTTATCAACGCCGCGGTAAACTGCTGCCAGCGATTGAGCATTTTCAAGAAAAGAATCGCGCTATCGTCATGGGACGGCGCGGTGAGGACCATAAAAACAGCCGTATCAATATCGGCAGCCAAATCGAAACGGTTGCCCGCGCCTCGAACATACCGGTGTTGATTTGTTCAGAGAAATTTAAAGAGCCGCAGTCATATATGGTGGCATTTGATGGCAGTAAAACGGCGATAAATGCCATACACATGCTTGCAAAGAGCAACCTGTTAAAAGGCTTACAAGGTCATATCGTTATGGTCGGTCATCATAACGAAGCCTCTAAAAAAAGCCTTGATAACGCGGCTGCACACTTACAGGCAGCTGGTTTTAGTGTCGATACCCATCAGCTCTTAGAACTTGATGCGGTTGAGGGCTTACTCAGCTTTCAATTTGAAAATAACATCGATATCATCGTCATTGGCGCTTATGGGCGCTCTAAGCTTCAGCATTTATTTCTGGGCAGTACCACGACAGAAATCATTGCCAGCACCTTATCGCCTGTTATCTTGGTACGCTAAATTTTCTTAATTCAATGATTTTTAAACGGATAGCAAATATTGGTTATTTTTATTGAATAGGCAGTACGATTTGTACTATTAAGCCTTGAATATCATCTTTACGGTTACAAATATTAATTTGGCCTTTATGAGCGACGATAACCGCGTGGACGATTGCTAATCCCAATCCGTAGCCGCCCGTTTCGCGATGGCGCGCACTATCAAGCCGTACAAAGGGTTGAAAAATACGCTCTAAGTCTTTTTCTGCTACCCCGCCACCCTCATCTGTGATGCTAATTTGAATAGCATCTCTTTTATTATCTAACGGTGTTTTTGTGACTTCAGCCGTGACAGTTGAGCCTGCAGGAGTGTGCATAAAAGCATTACGAATGATGTTTTCAAGGGCGCTATGCAACTGTTCTTGATTGCCAAGCACAGTCAAAGACGCATCAGATGATGACGATAATAAAACATCGGGCGGCGTCCATTGCCAGAGTACGTTTTTATGCTGAAACTCAAAACAGACGTCTTTACCAATCTCGGTGATGATTTCAACTATATCTACGGCATCATTTTCTAGATTATCGATGGTATATTGCTGCATTTGCAGGGATTGAATATGAATGATTTGCTCAATCAGCTCATTCATACGTGCCGATTCCTTATCGATACGGTCAAGGTAACGGCTGGCATCGGGCGCAAAGTCACGCGTCAGCTCAGTAGCCACATCAAGGCGCGCCAGTGGCGAACGCAACTCATGCGAGATATCACTTAACATCTGCTTGCGCGCAAGCTCACTCTCCGCCAATCGGGTTGATAATTGGGCCACATCTTTTGCCAATAGTCCTAGCTCATCAGAGCCTAATGTTGATAACTGCGGATTGGCTTGATAATCGCCCTCAATCATACGGTGCACAGTATGTTGCACCTGACCGATGCGCCGAGTCAGCGTCCGACTGAGCCAAAAGCAGACCAAAGTACTAAAGAGGATAATCAGCAGTAAACGCACGGTAAAATTACCGCGTTGCAGCGCCAAGACATCAGTAAAACGCAAATGTGGGCGCAATTGTATGATGGCCGTTTGCCCGTCTGGCAAATCTACGGTTAAATCTGCCAGTTCTGGGCGATTATTAGGGTCAAAAATTACTTCTCTATTCGGCATCGCTGGATGCAGAATTTCATTAATAAAAGAAGGCTTTTCGTAGGCGCTGTCATTTTTATCATTATGCGCTCTACGATTGTCAGACATGGCATGCGATGGTAAGTCACGCTCCACTTCCTGACCGTTTGTTCGACGCTCTTCTCTATAACGATAACGCGGAAAAATAATAGCGCC
>Ga0098069_100668_pt1 | contig 12410 bp, 13 predicted proteins | sample 27_taG_FD_92584 | JGI IMG/M metagenome (GOLD analysis project Ga0098069, IMG submission 92584) | Marine viral communities from Cariaco Basin, Caribbean Sea - 27_WHOI_OMZ | ecosystem: Environmental > Aquatic > Marine > Oceanic | place: Caribbean Sea: Cariaco Basin | collected 2014-11-09 | reverse complement strand
TTGGGGAGCTTTTTTTGGCAATAAAGAGTAGTTGTGTTGTTTGTGGTAAGTCTTTGACTTACCTGGGTTTAGAAGTAAACCAATGAGAAGCTTTTCCCTTCAAGGGAAGGGCTTTTTTGTTTTGTAGAGGTTTCTGATTAATCTCACCTGAATGTTTTTTTTAAACATATTCTACAAAAAAAGGGAGCATTTAGGTGCACCCCCTTAAAATAAAAAGGGCACCTTTTGTCTTAGCCTATATTGCTGCTCTTTGTTCTATTGCAATTGGAACACAGTAGCTGAATATTCCTATAAGTATTAGCACCTCCCTTGGAATGAGGAATTATATGATCGTATTCCAGATTTTCATTTGTACCACATTGTGTACATCTCCCATTATCTCTTTGCCAAACTAAATCTTTTATTTGCTGGGGAATTGTTCTATCACTTTTGGTGGGGGAGGCTATTTCGCCATTAGTGTAAAAATAAATAGCACGGACATAAGGTGTTCCGGCTCTTAGCTTGAAATAATCAAATTCAATTAAACTTATTAGCTCATTCCATTCTTGGGTTAATCCTTTGCGTTTAATTGAAAATATCTTTTCTATGAGAAGGTAAAGATTATTCAAGTTAGTGTAGAGTTCATTCACCTTTTCAGAACCTATATAGGTATTGCCCGAGTACTTCTTTTTACATACGGTACATCTGTAATCCATTTCGAATGGTCCCACGTTCCAAAGTTGCATTTTATTATTACCGCATTTTCTGCAAATAGGAATTCTATCAGCTTCAAGAGTTAATTGTGCAGAAAGAAAAGTTTCAGCATAGGCTATTTCGAAGTTCTCCTCTATATAAACGTCACAATTCTTCTTTTCCTGTTGATATTGCTGTTGTAATTGTTTCTTGACCTGTTGAAGTTTTCCCTTTTCCTGTTTAGACTTCACTTGTTTATTAAGATAATAGATGATAACACCTCCTGTAAGGAGAAGAATCATGCCATATAAAGTTTCCATAAGCCTCCGCTCTTTAATAGAAGAGGAAAATAATAAATTTTAAAACCGTATCTCATGAAAATTTTATTTTTAATAAAACCCCACAGGATCAACAAAAAGGGGATGACGACTATCTTTTGTAGGTTGTCTTTGAAAAGATCGCGAAAGCAATTCTCTACGGGAATATTTATAAGGCCGGACTACTGGAGCAAGAAAATGCAGAAAGTACTGGATAGAGAAGAAAACGCAGAGAATATAAATACTCAACTAAGCCTGATTAAGCAAAAGCTCGGTCAGGCTTTTTTAATGCTCCAGGTTAAAGATGATTCTTTTGATGTAGATGATGTTTACAAGATCTACTGCGGAAAGGACACTAAAATGGAGATGGGTGTTATTGCTGCATACCAAGATCATAACAACTACTATAAAAAACTTATAGGTAAAGATCTTAAGGTGGTTTCCTGGCAGAAGTTTGAAAATACAAAAGGACATCTTCAGGAATTCATTAAAGGAAAGTATAAGCAAAAGGATCTTAAGCTCGGTAAGCTCAAATACCAGTTTATAAAGGATTTTGAGTATTACCTAAGAACTGAGCAGAATATGCAGCAGAGTACCATCAATAAAAATCTTCAGAGGTTTAAAAAGATGATAAACTTTGCTGTAGCGCACGAGTATCTTGATAGAAATCCCTTTCTGATGCATAAACCTAAACCAGTAAAAAAGGAGGTGGTATACCTTTCAAAATATGAGCTGTACGGACTTCAAAAAAAAGAGTTAGGGAATAGGAGGTTAGAAGAGGTGAGAGATTGCTTTGTATTCTGCTGTTACACCGGGTTAGCCTTTAAAGAAATGAGCAATCTTAGAAAAGAGCATATTATAAAAGGCAGTGATGGTAAAAACTGGATAAAGCTGAAACGCCAAAAAACTGGTAAGTCTATCTCAGTTCCACTTCTTCCGGTGGCCCAGGAAATTCTGGATAATTATTGCGACCGTTTTAGGGATGGGAGGGTTCTGCCTACCAAAACAAATGCTCATTTTAATGCTTACCTAAAAGAAATAGCTGACCTGTGTGAGCTTAAAATTAATCTCACTCACCATATTGCCAGAAAGACATTTGCTACCACTGTTCTACTTCTAAATGATGTTCCAATGGAGGTGGTTAGTAAACTTTTAGGACATTCACGAATTAGTATAACTCAGGCGCATTATGGTCAGATCCTGGAAGAGAAAGTGCAAAAGGAGATGGCCAAGTTAGCAGATAAGTTAAATTAATAGTTTCTCCTGCAATAACTAAAAAATGAGTCATAATTTCCGTATGAATTATCCTACTGTGTCATTCTATTTTATATTTTAGCACTGTTGATACTTCCCTACAGTGCTCCAACTGCATGGCTATTAAGGCCACTTTTTTTATTCACATACCAATTAAAACTTTAAAAATGAAAAAAATTTACTTAGCTGTGGCTCTGGGACTATCAATTGTAAGTTGCAGTCCTGAAAATGATGAAAATAATCAAGAGCCAACACCACAACCTGGTCAGACTTATCAAAAACTGTCTCAAATGACCGGAGGAGATGATGTAGCATTTCTTTACCAAGATGGAAAAATAATTAAAGGGTTGGGTAACAGCACCTCTGAACATGATGATTATTACTCTGCTTTTCAAGTTTTCTATAACAGTAATAATCAGGTGGAGAAAGTTTTAGAATCAGAGGATTTCTTTGACAAACCTACCGACTTTAGTTTTGATCTTACCTCAGAGGATAGTCATATTGAACAAGTTTACAACTACCACTACGAGGGAGATCGCTTAAAAAATATAACAGATGATAGTGGTGAAGTGATCATGGAATTCACCTATAACTCTAATGGGTTTATTACTGAATTGTATGAAGCTTACGGAAGTAACAAGAGTTCTGATTACTTCATAACTAAGTACTATTATAATTCAGTAGGTGAATTAGAGAGTTACACTGCCACTGGCAAATCTTCAGGATCAAGCTATACAAAAGGAGGGGAGATAAAAACTGATGATGCAGTTAATCCACTTTTTTATCACTGGCAAACATCCAATTTAATAATTCCTGCAAACATCAGCGGGCTTTCTAATTATAATGTAATAGGTTATCCACACAATGTTACTGAGATCTACGATGGAGGAGAATTAGATTTTAAGGCACAGATAGAATATGACGAAACAGACCATCCAGTTTACTATAGAGAAACATTAAGAGATACAGATGCTGTTGTTTTTGAATATGCAGATTAAGAACAACGTAGTTAGGTAAACGAGCCCTCCTTATGGAGGGTTTTTTTATTTTCCAGTTATACAGATAACGAAAGTTTTACTATCTTAAATTGTTATCCAATCGTAAGGGATGAGGTTCATTATTAAATTGTTACTGTTATTCTGGATGGGTACTCTTTACCCACAAGCTGTCTATACATCTTATTTTACAGAATCATTTCCCACAATCTTCAGAAGTCATATTGAAGAGGTTAACCGTCAAATTACTTTTGATCCTAATTCTGTAACCATTGCAACAGAGATGAACCAAGGTAAGGAGATTGAGGTTTTAACTGTACAAAAAGTAAGTTACACGGATGGCCTGTTGCAGATTCTCTGTACAACGCGAAATAACCGACAGGTCACTATAGTGTTGCCGGAACAAGAGAAAGTGGAAATTATAGATTACTACGCTCGGGATCCAAAAACAAAAGAAGAATACCAATTAAGATTTCACGTTGAAAGAAAGCAATGAAAAGGATTACCCTGTATGAATTCAAGAGGCTACCTGAGCAGGAGCAATTTAATCTTACATTCCATATAGGTATCTTTTTAGAACATTACTTCACGGAGCATTCTACATTCTCCTTATACGCTATTGATCGATTCTTTGCGGAGACTGAATACAACAGTGATAAAAACGAATTAGTAGGTATCAAAGCTTTTAAAACAGGTACGGAGTTGTTCAAGTACTCATCCTTTAAAGAAACTGGATTATAGAATACAAAGTGAATTTATAGTGTATTTGCAAGGACAAATATATAGGCCAGTCAGGAGTATGATCCAGGTCGTTAACCCTTTATTCTTCAAATAGGAATAATATAAATTACGTTTATAAACCCTGAGGAAAATCAACATACATCTGGAGTGCAAATCTTAAACTAAAACAACATAAGGAATTTTGCTGTTATAATATTTACTCCTCTTTAGAGAATAAAGGGTTATATGTTTTTGGTAAGATATGTCTTTGGAAAGACTGTTGCTCTGAAAGAAGCTTTAAATATTCTTAAGCAAAGTTAGCGAAAAAAATCCACTATATCAAGAGGTTAGGTGTATAGCATAGTGTTAGTTACTAACAATATTTATTATAACTGCATGAATGCCGGATAATCCATACATCACCCCCTCCACCTTAGAAAAATGGGGAGGACCCCCGGGTACTTTGTATAATATTAAATTTTTTAAAAATGGTAATTGTAAAAGATTTTAAAACAGTAACAAAAGAGAATGGTGAGGCGTTTAGCCTGCTAATTGTTCAAGGGGGAGTGGAACCCGTGAAAAGCCAAAGAACAGGTAGAATTTATTTTACCGTTAGGACAGCTAAAGTTCCTACAACCTTTGATGAAGCAACCTGTAAAAGTGTGTTAGGAACCACCTTTGATGGTGAGATTAAAAAAGTGGCGTGTGATCCTTATAAATTCGTTATAACGGAGACAGGGGAAGAAATAGAAATGCAACACAGGTGGGAGTATGTAGATGAAAACCTGGATTTAATGCAAGCACATGTTGTATCTACTACAGAGGCTATTAAGTAATATAGCCGCATTGGGGAGAAAGAAGGCTTCAGGAATGAAGCCTTTTTTTATGCCTTCTACTCAACTCGATTATAAACTATAACAACAATCAATATGGAATTAAAAACAGCAAAAAGAGAACAGGTAAAACTGCGCATAGGATTAACTGGGCCAAGCGGCTTCGGAAAATCCTTCAGTGCATTATTAATGGCATATGGAATGACAGAAGACTGGTCCAAAGTTGCCTTAATTGATACCGAAAATTCAAGTGCAAATTTATATGCACATCTCGGTCCTTTTAACGTGCTTTCTCTGGAGAGGCCTTACACCCCAGAACGATACATTGAAGCCATTAGAACGTGCGAAAGTGCTTCTATGGAGGTGATTATAATTGATAGCATATCACATGAATGGATAGGTGCAGGAGGGTGTCTTGAAATCCATGAAAAGCTTGGGGGAAGATTTCAGGACTGGGCCAAAATTACCCCCCGACATCAAGCATTTTTAGATTGCATCCTGGCTTCGAAGTGCCATGTAATTACAACCACAAGGAGAAAGATGGATTATTCACTCGAAGTTGCACAAAATGGTAAAACAAAGGTGGTAAAACATGGTACCAAAGAAATTACCAGAGAAGGGTTTGAATATGAACTGACTATTGGTTTAGAGCTGATTAATGATCAGCACATGGCTAAGGCATCTAAAGATAGGACAGGTTTGTTTATGGATAAACCAGAATTTGTAATTAATGCTGCTACCGGTAAGAAACTGATAAAGTGGTGTAACATGCATGAAGAAGTGCAGGAAGCGTTAAAAGACATCAAGAAGTGCGAAACATTAGAAGGTTTGCGGCATGTCTACAGTAAGTACAATTCTTTAAAAGAGAATATATATCCGCATATAGTCAGTCGCAAGACAGAAATAGAACAGATAAGAGATCAGGTGATTTCGCCTAATCAAATAAAATAATTAAGCCAAGACATGGAAATAACAGTGAGAAAATGGTCAGATCAAGTAATAGATGATCACGACGTAATAAGCAATAATGACTTTAGCGGATTTATTGAAGCTAATACAAAAGAAGTAAGTTTATCTCATCTAAAAGAGGAATGTATTATTCCAGTATTCAGTAAAGATAATGAGTCGACAATAAGCCATTATCAGTTTATAGACAGAACAACAGAAATGGTGAAAGATTTATTCCCGGAATTCAGGGTTTCAAATCCTAATATAAGGGTAAGTCACGTAGTAAAAGGAAGAATTCCTTCTGCTATAGGAAAACCAGTTAAGGATCTATTAGAGCACGAGAAAACGATTTACTATGAGAGGTGCGCATTTCTTCTAAATATTCCAGAAGTCACTAAAACGATAAATGGGAATCAGCTAACGTTAAGTATTGGCGGTGTAAGAGCTTATAACCAGGAAAACCTATATAGCACAAAATCCTTAGAGAAGTTTAAGGTGTTTATAGGATTTACAAACAGAGTTTGTACCAATCTTTGCGTTAGCACCGATGGTTTAAAAAGTGATCTTAGAGTAGGTTCAGTTAAAGATCTGGATACCCATATTGAAGAATTGCTGAGAACTTATAGTATTAGTGAACATCTTGGAGTATTGGATAAAATGCAACATTATTCATTGAGCGAGGCTCAGTTTGCTTTTCTTATTGGGAGAATAAGGCTTTATCATAATATGCCCAAAAACTTTAAAAAAGGGCTGCCAGATTTAACTATTACGGACTCACAGATGAACAATGTTATTAGGAATTACTATAGCTGCCAAAATTTTCAAAGAAAAACAGACGGCACTCTTCCTTTGTGGAATCTATATAATTTGTTCACTGAAGCAAACAAGGCTTCGTACATAGATAGTTTTCTGGAACGTGGTTTATGCGCATACGAGTTCGTAAAAGAACTGGGTAATTCGATAGAAGAGAAGAGGGCAAACTGGTTTCTAAATAATTAAAGATCCACAAAGCAACAGTGAATGAACAACAGAGAATGGGGAGAATTGCTCAGGTATTCTTCACCAGATAAAATCTGGGTGGTTACGTGGCAGAATAAGTTATTGGAGCTAAAATGTCCTTTTAACGTGCTTGTAGTACACAATTTAGGCGCATTAAAGAAGGGGAGTATGGAACAGGTAAGTAAGGTAAAGATTTCATCTTCTATGATTACTGTTTTTATTATCAAGAATATGCCTTATTACTACCACCATTTCAAAATTTTTATCAGTGACGAATGATGCCGTGGGGAATGAAGAGGAGCTCCTTAAAATGGGCTTCTTTTCTTTCCTTTTTTTTTGCTAAAGTTTTATTCTCCAGAGAAGAATAAGAGAGATTTTTATTAATTTTATCAGCAGAAGATCTACGGACATTAAATTAAAATTCTTCACTTATAGATTATAAGATCTTCCCTTGAACGTTGCAGTGCATGCTTTTTTAGTGATATAAATTTCCTCCAGGAACACTACATCTGTTCTTAAGCAGGAAAATGCATTGCACCTTTATTCATAAATATAGATCTGGGAGTTTTATTGTTTAGCAAGGAATATGAACTCTTAGACATTCATGCTCATGGGTTAAAGTTAGAGTTCAATAACCCGTAGGCTGGAGAGGACATTTGAATTCTAAATGTTTAATCATGCAAAAAAAGAATGATCATGACGAGCTAAAAAAAAGAATAATTTACAAAGTAACCCACAAAGAAACCGGTAAAGTGTATATCGGAACTACAGAGAGTGATCTGAAAAAAAGAAAGAAAGATCATATTCAAAAGGCCAAATCAGGGAAAGGGTATAGATTTCAGGAAGCAATAGCTACTTATGGTCCAGATGCTTTTGAATGGGAGCAGATAGATTCAGCTTCTACATCAAACGAAGCTGCTGAAAAGGAACGAGAATACATAATACTGTACAGAAGTGAAGAAAACGGATTTAACGCTGATACTGGGGGCGGGTTCAAAAAGAAGATTTACCAATACAATTCAAAAACTGGAGAATTTTTAAAAGCATATGAGGATCTTGCAGAAGCAGGACAGGCAGTTGGTGTGGATAGGAAAACCATCAGTAAAGCATGCTTAGGTGAATTAAAAAGCTGTGCAGGATCTTATTGGAGTTATGGACTGTATAATAATTATACTTCTTTGGAGGATAAACGTAAAAAACGAGTTTATCAATTTTCCAAAGAGGGAAAATTTATTCAAGGATATGATTCAGTAGCTGAAGCTTCACAACAAACAGGAATTAATAAATCATCTATAGCTAAATGCTGCAGAGGCATATATTCTGTAGTAGGTGGATATCAATGGCAATATCAATAAGGTTAAGAGTAAGGATTAATAGGGGCCGCAGAGATGCGGATCTTTTGTATCTATAATTTCACAGGAGTTATGCTGTATTTTCGGTTGCCTAAACCTTTTGAGATGGTTTCTCCTTTACCAAAAAACCTCTGAAAATGCGAGTACTCATTTAGGTCCACTAAAGCATTATCTGCCGGTCGTGCAGGTAATGCTGATGGTGGAAAAAAGCTTTGAATAGAGGGTTCTTAGGTGAGCTTAAAAGCGGTGCGGGATACTATTGGAGGTACAGTCTCTTTAGTAATAATTCCTCTTTGGAGAATAACCGAAAAAAGAGAATATCAATTTTCTAAAGAGGGTGAACTTCTTCAGGTTTATTATTCGATTGCCGACATTAAAAGAACTGGAGTAAACAAATCGTCTATCGCCGAGAATGACTACAATACAGCAGGAGGCTGTAAATGGGAATTTGCAGAGTAGAATGGCAGCAGCTTCTTATAGCGTCATCTATTAAAGTTTAACCGTCCAAGAGAGATTTTTTCTGTAGGAGATTAATTTGTTCATAGAATCTTTTTTTCAAGATATCTTTCTCCGGTTTACTACACCACCGTACTTTACTTTTTTTGAGTAAATTCTTTAGTGCATCATTATCACAATGAAATTTTCGACATTTAGTACAATATTTCAAGTGCATTAAAAGCTTATGAAACTGACCAGGTTTAGCTTCTTGATACTGGCTTTTTGTGGAAATCAACCGAGCCTCTGAACAAGTAATATAACAAAAAGATTTCACCATAACAAAATGTACTTTTAATAAATGGCTCCGGCCTTCCTTAAGACGAAGAAAAAAGAAATCCTTACAAAATTACTTTTTGAAAATAAAAATGAAGTTAACACACCAAGACAATAAAAGTAAAAAAATAGCTACTTAGGTGCGGTCATTAATCAAGATAGAATCATAGGGGAAATTAATGTTAGCATTCAAAAACTTTTTGAGAAAACGATTGGTCTAAAAGGTACTTTAGGTGCAAATTTTCACTAATGATCATTGATCAACAGGAACAAAATAAGAAATGTTCCATAGTTAAAAATTATTTTGATATAGTTAAAATTTTGTGAGACCTTTGAAGCACTTCAACAAAAATCAACCTCCCTTATTGAGTACTTATTCAGAAAGGCACGAAAGGTAAATACTACATCATGACGAAAACAAGTGAAACAGTTACTGAAAATATTTTCAGAAATTTTTACGGCTCTTCAGTTTTTAGAGAGAAATCTGCAATTGCGAATGAATATCAGTTTATTTCGAAGAATGGAACAAACTTTAAAGGTTACCCAGATTTTCTTTTAGAGGAAGAAGACTATGTAATAGTTGTAGAGGCTAAACCATTAAATCAGGATCAAGCTATAAATGAGGTCCAACATTACATGGTAAAAAATAACATTGATAAAGACATTATCGGAATAGCTGTTTCAGGTCAAAACATTGATAGCATAAAAGTAGATTATTTTTTAAAAGTCGAAGGTGAAGTGCCAGTGAAGCACATTCTACAGAAAGGAGATTTACTAAACCTGAATAATATCCGAAGTCTGTACTGGAAAAAAAGATACGGGGATAGTGTAACAACCGAGAACCTGGTTAAAACATTAAATCAACTCAATAAGACTTTTAATGACAACAATAAAGTAAAAGATACTGAAAGAAGCCTATTCTTTTCAGGTTTGATGATTGCATTAAAGGACAACACCTTTAGATTAACTTACAGGAATATACAGGCACCCACAAAAGAGGAAGTGTCAACAGTAAAAGTAACTGTTTTAGAGGCTCATAATCTTAATGAAGCAATTTTAGAGGCAATAACGCGCCAATTGGCAAACAAGATCAATAACTTATCAAAGTCTTATAGCTGGAAGGATCGTTTCTCATTTATTAAAAATATTGATTATTCATTAAAAGAGTATAAGGCAATAATTACGAAGATAGAAAAGGATATTTTTAAACCTTTTCAGAATGATGAAAAACAAGATATCCTTGGCAAGGCTTATAAGATTTTTTTAAAACGAGCTGGCAAAATTGATAATAAGAACATAATTCTTACACCTGACCACATCAAAAGTCTTATGGTAAATCTTGCACGATTACATGTTGATGACGTAGTGATCGACACTTGTACTGGGACCGGAGGATTTTTAATGGAGGCAATGGAAGTAATGTTATCCAAAGCTAACAATAATGAGGATAAGGTTAAAAAAATAAAGGAGGATCAGTTGATAGGATTCGAAGTGGACTCTGTTCTATTTGCTCTTGCATGCTCCAACATGTTTTTACATGGTGATGGAAGAACAAATTTGTTATTTAGAAGTAGTTTAGTTAATGATATCAATGAAAATATTGTAAAAAATAAAGATCGTGATCTGTTTAATTATATTAAAAGTTTAAAACCTACAAAAAGTATAATTAACCCTCCATACGAAAGAAATAATTCCATAAAGTTTACAATTCAGGCATTAAAGTATATCGAACCTAACGGGAAGCTCATCATTATTATGCCTACCCCTACCTTAACCCAAAATCAGGGAGGTTTGACTGAAGATCTTCTAAACATTGCTAAATTAGATTTTGTAATCCGGATGCCATATAAGCTCTTTTCAGAACAAAAGAGAACGGTCAATACCTCCATCTTTGGATTTACAAAAACTCCACATGACGAGAGTGATGAAGTTCTCTTTTATAACCTGGAGGATGATGGTTTCGTAAGTATTCAGCATAAAGGGCGAGTGGATAAGAATAATCAGTGGCCACAATTGAGTACTGAGATTAGTAATACTATCTTTAATAATAAAGAAGTTGAAGGAATTTCAGAAAAGAAACTAATCTATAAAGAAGGGGTTTTAAATTGTTCCGGATTTCAGAAAAATCAAAGCAAAAATGCAACCTTAATGAAGGTTACGGATTTGTTCAATATTGAGAAAGGTTCTCTGGCAAGTGATAACAGTGAAGATGGAGATTTTGATTTTATAACGGGTGCAGAAGAATGGAAAACTCATAGCGAGTTTACTCACGAAAAAGAAGCCCTTGTTTACGTTGTAAGTGCAGGGGGATCCCTTGGTCGCAGCCATTATGTTAATGGTAAATTTATTGCAAGCAATTTATGTATTGTCTTAACACCCAGGCGACCAAAAGATTATCCTGTGAATATGCAATTTTACAATACATACTTCAATAATATCAGAAAAAAGATTGTTTCTGATTTAGCAGATGGTACGTCAAAACTAACAATTAGGCCGAAAGATTTTAAGAAGTACTATATTGAATATGTGCCTTATGAGATTCAGAACAAGTTTGTTCAGGACCACATCGTGGGTTATCACCAGAGATTGGCAGAATTAAAAGGTTTAGTCAAAGAATCAAGAAAAAAAATTAATGAAAATTTAAAGAAACTTTTATAGTTGATATTTTTAAGCTATTAATCTTTAATTCCTTCAAAAAATTTTTATTATCTAACAACGGCAAAAGAATGCTGCTATTGTGGATTTTATCTATAAGGTTTTAGATCAGGATAATGGACCTGGAGTTTGTGATTCATTGTATTCTATTAATGGATTAAATAATTGCTGAGACAGAGGGTTCGAGTCCTAATAGGACAGGAATTATCTGCGAAGCCCTTAGGGATTTCTACATATTATTAAATGGGACAGCGGGTTGGAGTCTTAATTAGATAAAATAATAGTATTAGATCATAAGAATTTTAAAAGTTAGATAAGTTGCTACCGATTGTCTATAATTGTAGAGTGAAGTATTAACTTTTAAATAATCATAAAAAATAAATGTATATAGAATTTAAAGATAACCAGGACTTCTTGCATTTAGTGAATAAAAATCACATTGTAAGTGTGCAATTCAGTTATGTTGACGACGTTGCTTTTAGTGTACAGCTGGTTAACGGTAAAAGCTTAGCCATAAATTTAAGTAGAGACGAAGTGAAAAAGAAGTTGGGGATATTATGAAATTTGTTATGTCCTGACATCCTTTAACAGTAGAAAAGGAGAACCTTTTCCGAGGAATTTTCTTAAAAAGCTATAACTCAATTTACTTAGACAGCGAGTTCGAGTCTCGTCCAGACCGCTAGGAGAAATCCAAAACCACCCTAAAAGCCTCAAAATCAATGATTTTGAGGCTTTTTCTTTTTAAATCATTTCATTTAATGGCAAATAAAGGCAATTAATTGGTGCTCAATTCGGTGCGTCTTTTTGCTCTTAAAAAAGACGCACCGAATTATTTGTAAAGTATTGTTAACAAAGGCTTTGCGAGGTTCCTTTAACATTTTTTATACCCCTATT
>Ga0098069_100667_pt1 | contig 12429 bp, 9 predicted proteins | sample 27_taG_FD_92584 | JGI IMG/M metagenome (GOLD analysis project Ga0098069, IMG submission 92584) | Marine viral communities from Cariaco Basin, Caribbean Sea - 27_WHOI_OMZ | ecosystem: Environmental > Aquatic > Marine > Oceanic | place: Caribbean Sea: Cariaco Basin | collected 2014-11-09 | reverse complement strand
TTTCATAATCATTCACAATTTGTCTTTTGAACTCATCGGAGAACTTCCGATGTTTACTGAGCAATCGAATATTTGACTTCATGTAAGTTGATTTTATGGTCAACCTATATCAGGGACGTACAACTTGCCCACTGTGAACTGAATACTGAGCACTACCTACTAAATTGTTGTTTCCCGCAGATCAAGCAGATATTCGCAGATCTAAAAGTCTTGGTTCTTGGTTCCTGGTTCTTGATTCTTCTAATGTGCAGTCCTGATTACAGGCACCAAATCCCAAGCACCAAAATCCAAATAGATTTAAGATTCAAGTTTATTTTCTCAAGCTACTGCCTACTGAATACTGAGCACTGCCTACTGAATACTGAGCACTAATTCCGGTCTTCCAGCAAGGGTACAAACCTGAAGTTTCCGAATTCAGTTTTTTCGAATTCAGTTTCAGATTTTCTTTCCAAAAGTGTCATTATCTGCGTGTCTTTTCCCACGGGAATAACCATTCGCCCCCCCAATTTTAACTGACTCAACAATGGCTTCGGAACAAAAGGGGCTCCGGCGGTGACAATGATCCTGTCAAAAGGGGCATAATCGGGCAGCCCTTTGTAACCGTCACCAAAGGCCAGGTATCTTGGGCGATATCCTATTTTTGAAAGGAAGAGCTTGGTGCGCTTGAACAATTCCAATTGGCGCTCAATACTGTAAACTTTTGCACCCAGCTCACAGAGAACGGCAGTTTGATAGCCACTGCCGGTACCAATTTCCAGTACCATATCCCCTTTTTTGACCTGTAATACTTCTGTTTGAAACGCCACGGTGTAGGGCTGGGAAATAGTCTGATCGGCAGCAATGGGAAAAGCCTTGTCCTGGTACGCGTGATCTTCAAAGCTGCTGTCCATAAACAAATGCCTCGGAATTTTTTTGATGGCATCAAGCACCTTTTCATCCTTAATGCCTTTGCCTTCCACGACCTTTGCCAGTTGCAACCTCTTTCCCTGATGTTTAAGCGTGTCCTTTCGCACCTTTTAACTTTTGGTGGCCAAAATTACATAAAGATTACCTCAGGTTAAAGAAAATTTGGGTTTAGCCGCTTTTATTCGCCCGCAATTGGCATTGGCTTTAGTGCAAGAAATGTTATTTTTGTTGAAAACCATTTATTATGCTCAAAGCCGGCGTCCTGGGTGCAGGACACTTAGGAAAAATCCATCTGCGTTTGCTCCAGGAATCTGAAAAATATGAACTTGTGGGCTTTTATGACATAGATGAGAACAGTGGCCGCAAGGTTCAGGAAGAGTTTGGATACAAATATTTCAACAATTTAGACGATCTCATAGCTGCCGTAGATGTGGTTGATGTGGTGACCCCTACCCTTTCTCACTTTGAAGTGGGCCAAAAGACCATAAAAGCAGGAAAACATTTATTCATAGAAAAGCCTATTACCAACACGGTAGAAGAGGCCGAACAGCTGGTTAAACTGGCAAAAGAATACAATGTAAAAGGCCAGGTAGGCCATGTAGAACGATTTAATCCCGCTTTCCAGGCGGTTGCAGATAAATTTGAGAACCCTATGTTCATTGAAGCCCATCGCCTTGCGGAATTTAATCCGCGCGGAACAGATGTGCCGGTGGTGCTCGACCTTATGATCCATGACATAGATGCCATTTTAAGCGTGGTAAAATCTGAAGTTAAGGAGATACAGGCCAGTGGAGTTTCGGTTATTAGTGACACTCCCGATATAGCCAATGCGCGGATTCTTTTTGAAAACGGCTGTGTTGCCAACCTAACAGCCAGCAGGATCTCCCTTAAAAACATGCGCAAATCCCGCTTCTTTCAACGTGACGCTTACATCTCGGTCGATTTTCTCGAAAAGAAATGCGAGGTCGTAAAGATGAAAGATGCCCCTGAAGTTCCCGGGGATTTTGATATGATTCTTCAGAATGCCGAAGGTCTTAAAAAACAGATCTATTTTGACAATCCGGAAGTGAACCCAAATAATGCCATTTTAGACGAACTAAATTCTTTTGCCGCCGCCATTGAGAACAACACCACGCCAATTGTGAGCCTTGAACAGGGCACCCAGGCACTGCGTGTGGCAAAACAGATTATTAACTCATTTAACTAATATCATTTATGAAAAATATTGCAGTTATTGGTGCAGGAACCATGGGAAACGGAATTGCCCATACTTTTGCCCAGTTCGGTTATAAAACAAACCTTATAGATATTTCAGAAGAAAGCCTGAAGAAAGGGATGAAAACCATCTCGGGCAATCTTGACCGCATGCTTTCCAAAGAAAAGATCTCTGAAGACGATAAAACAAATACCCTCAACAACATCACCACTTTTACCCAGCTTGAAGAAGGAGTAAAAAACGTTGATCTTGTAGTTGAGGCCGCAACAGAAAATGTTGATCTTAAACTGAAAATTTTTAAGCAGCTGGATGAATTTTGCTCTTCGGAAACTGTACTTGCATCAAACACTTCTTCCATTTCCATTACCAAGATTGCTTCAGTAGTTTCAAATCCTGAAAGGGTGATTGGGATGCACTTTATGAACCCGGTGCCGGTGATGAAGCTGGTGGAGATCATTCGAGGTTATAACACTAGTGACGAAGTGACCTCCAACATCATGGAGCTGTCAAAAAAGCTTAAAAAAGAACCTGTTGAAGTAAACGATTATCCGGGTTTTGTGGCCAACCGCATTCTTATGCCCATGATCAATGAATCTATTGAAACCCTTTACAATGGCGTTGCAGGGGTTCAGGAAATTGATACGGTAATGAAGCTGGGCATGGCGCATCCTATGGGGCCGCTACAGCTTGCCGATTTTATAGGGCTTGATGTTTGCCTCTCTATTCTTGAGGTGATGTACAGCGGCTTTAAAAATCCGAAATATGCGCCCTGTCCCCTCCTGGTGAATATGGTACAGGCCGGGAAGCTTGGCGTGAAATCGGGGGAAGGTTTTTATGACTATTCCGAAAGCAGGAAAGCCGAAAAAGTCTCTGGCCAGTTTTCCTCTTAAAAATGGCATTTTTAGAACCTATTTAATCAGCAGCATTTGGCAAAAATAATTCCTTTCAGGGCTGTGCGGCCTTCGCGGGATAAGGTGGGCCTTGTGGCTTCGAGGCCTTACCAGGAATATTCGGCGGAAGAAGTGAGGTTTCAGCTGGAGCACAATCCTTTTTCTTTTCTGCATATCATCAACCCCGGTTATAAATTTCAGAAGGAAATTTCGGGCAGTGAGCGGTTTCAGCTTGTAAAGAACAGGTACCTCGAATTTAAAGAAGAGGAAGTCTTTATTCAGGATGAAAAACCGGCATATTACATCTATAAAACCATTTCCCGGCACCAGGCCTACTGCGGAATTATTGCGGCCACCAGTGCGCTCGATTACGAGAACAATGTGATCAAAAAGCACGAGGACACCATTTCTCACCGGGAACAACTTTTTAAAGACTACCTGAAAACGGTTGGTTTCAACACCGAACCTGTGCTGCTCACCTATCCCGACAGCCCTGTGATCAACGAAATCACTACTGCAGTAATGCAGGAGCGGCCGGAGTATGAATTCTCTTCTCTGAACCGCGATATACATTACATGTGGATAGTAGATGATCCTAAAAAAACAGAGCTGATAAGAAGAGAATTTGACCGTATGGCGGCAGTTTATATCGCCGATGGCCATCACCGCAGTGCTTCCTCCTGGCTTCTGGCAAAAGAATCCCGTGAAAAGAACCCGAACCACACGGGGGAAGAACCTTACAACTTCTTCCTGAGTTATATGATCGCCGAAAGCAACCTGAAACTGTACGAATTCAACAGGCTGGTGCGGGACCTTAACGGACTTGGAAAAGAGGAATTCTTGATTCAGCTAGACGAATGGTTCCGCATTGAGAACAGGGGCACGCAGTTTTACAAGCCCTCTAAAAAACACCATTTTTCGATGTACCTTGATGGGGAATACTACTCGCTGTACCTGCGCCGTACCAATTATGAATTTACCGATTCGCTGAGTGCCCTTGATCCTTATATTTTGTTTATTAAGGTGCTAAGGCCTATTTTAAACATCACAGACCTTAAAAACGATCACAGAATCTCTTATCTTCCCGGAAGAAATGAAACTTTTGACGTAAAAAAGGCTGTAGATGAAGGCGAATTTGCCGTTGGCTTCGGAATGTTGCCTTTAACCATTGAAGAAATAAAGCAAATTGCAGATGCCGGGTTGACCATGCCGCCAAAAAGCACCTGTATTGAGCCAAAACTAAGAAGCGGCCTTACCGTTTATGAATTTTAGAGCTATGAACATTGCAGAGAACATCAAATCATTTAAAGCAGAAATTCCTGAAGAAGTGACTTTGGTTGCGGTTTCCAAAACCAAACCCGAAAGTGACATTTTAGAGGCCTACAACGCCGGACAAAGGATCTTTGGTGAAAATAAGATCCAGGAAATGACCGAAAAATGGGAAAACCTGCCTAAAGATATCAAATGGCACATGCTGGGCCACGTGCAGCGCAACAAGGTGAAATATATGGCAGAATACGTAGACCTTATTCATGCCGTAGATTCCCTGAAATTGCTGAAGGAAATTGAGAAGCAGGCCAAAAAATACGACCGAACCATAGAGTGTCTTCTGCAAATAAAGATTGCCGAAGAAGACACTAAATATGGAATAGATGTTGATGAAGCAGAGAGCATACTACAGTCACAAGCTTTTCGCGAGATGACTCACGTTAAGGTGGTTGGGTTAATGGGAATGGCAACCCTTACCGAAAAAGAAGAGAAGATTAAAAAGGAATTTAGTTATTTAAAGACTACTTTTGATAATTTGAAATCCAGATATAATTTCCTAAATACTTTATCAATGGGCATGAGCGGCGACTACAAGATCGCTATTGACTGTGGGAGCACGATGATAAGAGTGGGAAGCGCCATTTTTGGCGAAAGAAATTACAATTAAGAGCACATAGCAGTTGTACGCAGTTTTAGACATAGAAACTACCGGAGGGAAATACAATGAAGAGGGAATAACAGAAATCGCTGTCTATAAATTTGACGGCCACAAGGTCGTTGATCAATTCATTAGCCTGATAAATCCCGAAATACCCATTCAGCCTTTTGTTGTTGGCCTTACCGGCATTAACAACGATATGCTCAAGAGTGCCCCAAAATTTTTCGAGGTGGCCCGGCGTATAGTGGAAATTACAGAGGGTGCTATTTTGGTAGCGCACAATGCCAAATTTGATTACCGAATCCTGCGAACAGAGTTCCGCAGGCTGGGCTTTGACTATGAAAGGCAAAGCCTGTGCACCGTAGAACTTTCCCAAAAATTGATTCCCGGCCTGCCCTCCTACAGCCTTGGCAAACTGGTGAGGTCACTTGGCATTCCTTTGAGTGACAGGCACCGGGCTACCGGCGATGCCCAGGCCACGGTAAAGCTCTTTAAGATGCTGCTGGCCAAAGATTCAGAAAAAGAGATTTTAAAGAGTTCGGTTCGCAATGCGCCAAAGCTGAAGATGAGCACCAAACTGGTACAGCTGCTCGATGAACTGCCGTCTATCACCGGGGTTTACTATCTTCACAATGAAGATGGCGACATCATCTTTATTGGGAAAAGCAAAAACATCAAGAAAAGGGTAAACCAGCATTTTACGAGCGACAACAAGAAATCGCGGGAAATTCAGAAAGAAGTCGCATCGGTGAGCTATGAAGCCACAGGAAATGAACTCAATGCATTGCTTAAGGAAAATGAAGAAGTAAAGCGCAACAAACCCAAATTCAACAGGTCTGCGAAGCGTACTTTATTTTCCCACGCCCTTTATCAGGCTACAGATAAAGACGGTTTTATCCATTTGCGCGTGGGCAAAATTGACGGCAGGAAAAAATATATCACTGCTTTTGCCAACCTGCAGCAGGCAAAATCGGCTTTAGAAAAGATCCTTCAGGAATACGAGTTGTGCCAGAGATTTACCGGTCTTTACGAAGGTAAGGGCAGCTGCTTTAACTATAGCATGAAAGAATGCCGCGGCGCCTGTACGGGAGAAGAAAATGCTTCAGAATACAATGAGCGCGTAAAAAAGGTGCTGGAGACCTACAGCTATGAGAACCAAAATATGCTGGTTATTGACCGCGGAAGAGATTTGGATGAAAAGAGTGCATTGCTGGTAGAAGAAGGTGAATTTAAAGGGATTGGGTACTTCAACCTCAACCATCAGTTGAACAATATGGAAATTATTAAATCGATCATTACCCCCATGAAAAATGATCGCGATGCCCAGCAAATCATTCAGAATTATTTGAGGAAGAACCATCGTTTAAAAATCATACATCTTCATCCGCATGAATAAATATCTACTGCTCCCAATTCTTTTATTTTCAGCAGCACTTTCTGCCCAGGATCTTTTCAACACTCAGAACCTGAATGTAACTTTTAACGAACTTAAGGCGACAATCTACAGTAAAGACTCTACCGCAAATGCCTTTTACATCTATGAAGATGGCTACAGCCGCTTCCAGTCTTCAGGAGATTACAACCTTCTTACCGACTATAAAGCAAAGATCAAGATCCTGAACAAAGAAGGTTTTCCTCATGCCAGTGTGCAGATAAAACTTTTTAAGGGGAAAAATGGAGAGGAAAAGATCCACAAGCTTAAAGCTACCACCTATTACCTGGAAAATGGGAAACAACAGGTTCGCAACCTCGATCCTGCTCTCATTTATACTGAAGAAAATCCTGAATACAATATTGTAAAATTTACTTTTCCCTCGGTGCAACCGGGAGCAGTCCTGGTATATTCATATCAAAAGGAATCTCCTTATTATTTCAATTTCGAAACCTGGTGGTTTCAGGAAAGCATTCCTAAAATATATAGTCGCTACCTTGCCGATATTCCGGGGAATTACAGGTATCACATAAAAAAAATAGGAGAACAGCCGCTTGATGTGGAGAACAATGAGATTCAAAGAGACTGTTTTTCTATTCAGGGAGTTGCAGGGCAGGCCGACTGTAGCCGGTCTGAGTATGTGATGAAAAATATTCCTGCCTTTAAAGAAGAGGAATACCTTACTTCTAAGTTCAATTTTATTTCGCGTATTGAATATGAGCTTGAGGAGGTACTTTACCCTGACGGCCGGGTGAAAAAATTCACTAAATCCTGGAAAGATGTTGATCGCGAACTCAAAAATGATAATGACCTGGGGAAACAACTTAGAAAGACTAAATGGGTACGCGAGGTCCTTCCGGAAAGTATAAGCAGTAAAGCTAACAACCTTGAAAAAGCGCAGGAGATCTTCGAGTTTGTAAAAAGTAATTACAAATGGAACGGTGACTACCAAATCTACAGAAATGTGAGTATTAAGGAACTCCTTGAGGAGAAGACCGGCAATGTTTCGGCTATTAACATCCTGCTCCACAACCTTTATATCGAAGAAGGTTTTAATGTTCTTCCCGTATTAAGCTCTACCCGGCAAAATGGCATGCCCACCCAGTTATATCCGGTACTTTCCGAATTTAATTACCTCATGGTGCAGCTTGAGATTGACGGAAAGACGTTCCTGCTCGATGCTACCGAAAAAAATACTGAATTTGGTGTTATTCCTTTTCGCACTCTAAACAAGTATGGAAGGCTACTGGACTTTGAGAACGGTAGCAGCTGGATAGATATAGAACCGGAAGTCTACTCCACTATCACTATTCAGGATTCTATAAAGCTAAACAGCAACGGAACCACTACAGGAAATTCAATTCATAATTTTTCGGGCTACCACGCACTTGCAGTCAGGAATAAACTGGATGAGATCCAACCCGAAGAAATCTTTCAGTCCCTTACAAATGCTAATTCCCATACCAGAAGTCTTATAGCAGTTCCTGAAAATGTAGAGAACCAGGTAAACATCACTTTTAACCTTCATAACTCCAGTCAAAAGATCAACGACCTCATCTATGTTAATCCTTTCAGTTTTAAGTTTTTCAAAGAAAACCCCTTTAAGCTAAAGGAGAGAACCTACCCAATTGATTTCGGCTATAAAGATATTTACACCTACAATATAAGCCTTGTTATACCCGAGACATACGAATTCGTTGAATTTCCCGAGAACAGGAGAATAATTCTTCCGGAAAAAGGGGGTTCCCTACAATTCCTGACTCAAAAGGTAAATGATCATTCTGCAATGATACACTGCAGAGTATCATTTCCTCACTCTGTTTACAGCGCTGGCTTCTATCCCTATTTCCAGAAGTTTTTTTCGGAGCTACTTAATATACAGGAACAGTCAATAATTCTGGTAAGGGAAAAGAAAAAAACTTAAGTTTTCATAGTCGCAAAGCTTTATTCTAAAACAAGTTCCTTTCAGATAAAAAGGTTCTCCTGAAAAATCCTATTTTTAGGCTGTAATTCAATTTGCGTGGCCCAAACAAACATCCCATCCTGGAAAAGTAAACTTCATGAGATCATTTATGAAGCCGATACTCCTGCGGGAAAAACTTTTGACATAGGCTTACTCCTGGTCATTGTACTGAGCATTATTTTGGTGATGCTCGAGAGCATCCCGGGAATGAGCGACCGGTATTACTGGGAATTCTACACCGCCGAATGGATCATCACCATCATTTTTACCATAGAATACATTCTTCGCATCGTGGTGATCAACCGGCCCAGCCGCTATATTTTCAGCTTTTACGGCATAGTAGACCTGCTTTCAACCCTGCCTACCTACCTGGCCATTTTAGGTGGTGGCCATAACCTTTTGTTCGCCGTGAGGGCTTTAAGGCTGTTGAGAATTTTCAGGATCCTGAAGATCACCCGCTATATTGGAGAGTCTAACCGGCTGCTCACCGCCCTGCGCAACAGCCGGGCAAAGATCCTGGTTTTTCTTTACGCCGTGGTCATTTTATGCGTCATCATGGGTACCATCATGTACCTGGTTGAGGGGCCCGAAAATGGCTATACCAGTATTCCCACCGGCATTTACTGGTGCATAGTCACACTCACCACGGTAGGTTTCGGCGATATTCACCCGGTAACGCCCCTGGGGCAGTTCATCGCTTCTGTGATCATGATCACGGGCTATGGGATCATTGCTGTGCCCACGGGAATAGTTACTTCGGAATTTACCCGGGCCTCGGCCAGTGAAATCCCCGTAAACACGCAGGCTTGCCCCTATTGTAACGAGACCAAACACCTGGATAAGGCAGAATATTGCCATAACTGCGGAAATCCCTTAAATGAATAACAAATACCTAATTGCCGTTGTAGGCCCAACCGCCATTGGAAAAACGGCACTGGCAATTGAACTTGCCAGACATTTTAATACTGAAATCATTTCGGCCGATTCCCGGCAATTTTATCGGGAAATGCAAATAGGTACCGCCGTGCCTTCTAAAGCAGAGCTAAACGCCGCTAAACACCATTTTATCCAGCATATTTCTGTGGAAGAAGATTATTCTGTAGGAGATTTTGAGCGCGATGCCCTGCAAAGGCTTCAGGAGCTATTCTTGAAACAGGATGTAGTGGTGATGGTTGGGGGCAGCGGATTTTATATTGATGCAGTAGTAAAGGGACTTGACAATTTTCCTGAAGTAGACCGGAAAATCAGGCCCAGTTTAAAAGAGGAACTTGAAAACAAAGGCCTGGAACACCTTCAGCAGGAGTTAAAGACCCTGGATCCCGAGTATTATTCCGAAGTTGACCTGCAAAATCCGCACAGGGTGATAAGGGCGCTTGAAATTTGCAGGGGCACCGGAAAACCTTATTCCAGCTTCAGGAAAAAGAGTTCCAAAAACCGCTTTTTTGACACCTTATACGTGGGGATTTCTGCGGAAAGGGAAATTATTTATAAGCGCATTAACCGGCGCGTTGACATGATGATGCAGGAAGGCCTTTTGGAGGAAGTAAAAGCCCTTTTCCCAAAGCGGGAACTCAATGCCCTGAATACCGTGGGGTACAAAGAGCTCTTTAGATACCTGGAACATGAGTGGGACCTTGAAACAGCGGTGAGCGAGATCAAAAAGAATACCCGGAGGTTTGCCAAAAGGCAGCTTACATGGTTCAGGAAAAATGATGAGATCAACTGGTTTGATGCCGAAACTCCCCCGGCTGAAGTCATCTCCATACTTCAGAAAAAAATTACCTGATAATTGCCCTTTTTAGATACTCCCGTCCGTTGGTGTAGATCATAAGCGGATAAACCCCGGCCTGGTAAGCACTTAAATCAAGCTGGTACTCCGGAATGGGCTGGCTGTTGTCATACTGCTGCTCGCGAAGGAACCGTCCCCTAAAATCGAATACCTCTATCCTCTCGATCTTAAGCCCAGGCGATAGTTCAAAGCTCACCAAACCATCTCCCGGGTTGGGGTACATGATCAGATAATCGGATTCCGGTGCCGGAGGGTTCTCACAAACATTCTGAGGATCTTCAACCATCACTTTTACTGTGCAGGTGCCTTTTCCGTTGGCCGTAGAATAGGTAAGTGTCACTTCGTTCTCTCCAAGGTTTTGGCAGGTAAAAAGGGACTGGCTCACGTCATAGGTGCCACTCATGTTTCCTGTAAAAAGATCCTGAGGCTGTAATTCTGCCGTTCCGTTAGTGTTTAGGGGAAGAACAAAAAGGTCTTTACATTCCACTCCCGAGGGGTTTTCTTTATAAGCCTGTACCTCAATACTTGTTTCACAGCTACCACTGTTCCCGGAACTATCGGTGACCGTAAGCACCAGCTGTTGGGTACCGATATCGGCGGTAGTAAAAGAAGTACGGTCAAGGCTCATGGAAGCAATTTCGCAGTTATCTGTAGAACCAGCTTCAAGATCTTGGGGAGAGAGGCTGGCAGTACCATTTTCACCGAGCATCAACACGAAATCGGCCACACAACCAGCCACAGGCGCGATGTTATCTTCTACCACCACTTTGATCTCACAGTTTTGGGCGGGATCACCTTTTTTGGAAAAAGTGATATAATTCTCACCCAGGTCTTCACAGGTGTAAGTGGTTTCCCCATAGAATTCAAGCCCCGCAGGATCTCCGTCAAACAAATCTTCAGCCTTTAAAATGGCATTTCCGTCGTTGTTTAGCTGAAGTGTGATCTCCTCCACACAATTAAGTTCGCCATTGGTGCCCATAAAAGGCCTCACATTCACATTGACCTCACAAAAATCGGAATTTCCTGAAGCATCGGTCACGGTAAACCGGACAGTCTGAGTGCCCACATCTTCGGTGGTAAAATTGCTTTTGCTCAAAGACATATCTTCAATCTTACAATTATCGGTAGAATTGAGGTCAATATCCTCAACAGATAATTGGCCCTGGCCATTCTCATCGAGAATGAAGTCAATTTCAGAAATGCAGTTTACAAGCGGAGCCAGGTTATCAACCACATTCACTTCCACCTCACAGCTGCCGGTATACTCTCCAAAATAGGTGGCGGTGATTGTTTGAGGCAGGCCAATGTCATCACAGGTAAAATCCTTTTTACTCAATTCGAGTTGAATATCTTCTTCTTCTCCGGTATAGTGGAGGCTGAGCTCTGCATAACCACCGGGACCGAGCGGTAATTCAACCGAATCAACACAACCCACATCTTTAAGAGGATCATAAGGCAGCACGTTTACAGTGACCTCACAGGTCTCCACATTTCCATTGATATCTACTACAGTCACCAGAATGTCATTTTCACCAGCATCTGAAGTCTCAAAGCGGCTTTTACTCAGGCTTACACTATCTATTCCGCAGTTATCCTCCAAAGTGGACAACAATATTTCTGGTGGAATGATTCCGAAGCCATCTTTGTTCAGGTGAATTTCCAGGTCGTTGCGGCAGGTAATCACCGGTTTTACATCATCAACCGGATCGATAATAAAACTACACTTGGCAGTCTCGCCACCTTCAGTTGCAGTAAGTGTAATCTCTGTTCTGCCGTAAATCAGGCTGCCTGCAGGCGGATTTTGAGTGATAACGGCTGTAGCTGAACTCACAGTCGCTGAACTGGTGTAATCTGGCAGCTCAAAGGCACAGTTGTCTCCAAAAGACGGAGTGCTGTTTGGCGGACAGGAAATCTCAAGGGGATCAGGCTCTCCAGGGAGTACAAGCTGAACTTCAAACTCACAGCTATCTTCGTTCCCATCAACATCTGTTATTGTAAGAGTGATGGTGGTATCTTCATCAATGACTGTTCCTTCTCCAGGACTTTGAGTTACCGTAAATTGCTCACAGTCGCCTGTAACGTTGGCTAGATCCCTATAATCAGGCAGCGAAAAACGCCCTTCTGAATCCGCATCTTCTGTTTGATCTCCCGGACATGCAATACTCAACTGCGCCTGATTTATTAGGTTTACTTCAAATTCACAAAAATCTGTAGCTCCATCCAATGTAGCCGTTAAACGAATTGTGGTATTGGCATCCACAACCGTTCCCTCTGCAGGGGATTGAGTAATGATAGCACCCGTATTG
>Ga0098069_100665_pt1 | contig 12451 bp, 13 predicted proteins | sample 27_taG_FD_92584 | JGI IMG/M metagenome (GOLD analysis project Ga0098069, IMG submission 92584) | Marine viral communities from Cariaco Basin, Caribbean Sea - 27_WHOI_OMZ | ecosystem: Environmental > Aquatic > Marine > Oceanic | place: Caribbean Sea: Cariaco Basin | collected 2014-11-09 | reverse complement strand
GGGATACGCAGGATCACATCATCGGCATTAATATCGATTTCCACACCCAGCTCACGAAAAACATTCAGCAACTGCTCTAGCGTATCTGAGCGCGTGTTCAAGTCACCGGACAACTTCTCTAGCTTGCTGATCGTTGGCCGCGATAAACCAGATGCCTTGGCTAACTCTGTCTGGCTCATCCCATAAAGATTACGCAGCGCCTTTGTCATGGTGGCCACTTTGACCACATACGGGATGTGGGGATGAGGTGATACTTTCATTGACCAAGCTCCGTGAATCTCATAATATTCAAAATGACTATTTTGATAAAAATTCTGACTAGAGAATTATACACATGCCCAAAAAGAAGCTCACCCAGCGCTTTGTCGAAACAGCTCAAGTCGACGCCAACCAACGTAAAGTGGATTACTTTGACACGGAGCTAACGGGCTTATTGCTGGAGGTACGAAAAAGCGGCAGTACCTATTACCTTCGGTACCAAAACCAGCGAGGTAAGACACTTCAGCGGAAACTCGCCAATGCAGCGGTACTGAAACTAAACGATGCACGTAAACTCGCCCAGGAAAGACTGTCACAAATCGCTTTAGGTGAAGACCCGTTTGAGCAGAAGAAGGCGCTACACGATGTACCGACTCTGGCGCAGTTCATCACTGCGTCATATCTACCGCATGTCAAAGGCTACAAGCGAAGCTGGGAGACTGACGAATGCTTGCTCCGCAACCACGTCACCCCCGTACTTGGCGGCTATCACTTAGATGAGCTGACTCGCCAACATTTTGTTGATCTAGTCAGCCATCATCGCCTTACGCATAAACCTGCTAGCACGAACCGCTTGTTAATCCTTTGCCGCTACGTCTTCAACTGTGCGCTGAAGTGGGAAACAGCAGGCCTTAAACGTAACCCTACACACGGAATTGAATTACTGCCCGCCAACAACAAGCGTGAGCGTTACCTAAGCCACGAAGAAACACAGCACTTATTCTCTCACCTAGAGGACTCAGACAATAAACTGCTCAAATACATCATTGCTCTGTTGCTGTTATCCGGTGCCAGACGCAATGAAGCCCTGATGGCTAAATGGAACGACTTTGATCTGCCCACGCGTGTCTGGACAGTCCCCATCAATAAGACAGGTAAAACTCGCTATATTCCTATCTCTGATGGCGTAGAAGCACTTCTAATGCAGATTCCTAAAGTGGAAGGCTGTGAATGGCTCTTTCCAAATCCTCAAACCAAGAAGCCCTTCAAAAGCATTTTTCACTCTTGGGACACCGCCAGGGTTAGAGCCGGTATGCCGGATGTTAGGATTCATGACCTGCGCCACAGTTTCGCCAGTTTCCTAGTCAACTCCGGTCGTTCACTCTATGAAGTACAAAAGATACTCGGACATACACAGGTTAAAACGACGCAGCGTTACGCGCATCTCTCCCAGGATTCACTGGTTGCTGCTGCTAATGCTGCCAGCTTCGTCGTAGACTTTGATATGACGAAGCCTCTCATATCCACTACGGCAGATCTCACACCTAGCTTGCAACATCCAGCCCTATCCCATCTGAATACAAACGACACATTAGATGAGGACACTGATGAAGAAATACGGACAACGGGATAAATGTTACGTTTCAGTAAAACACGTTGTTCCTAAACACAAAGCCATCATCTAGATGGCTTTGTTGGTCAAGAATTAGTGCCACACTCCACTCACCCAGCTGCTTAGGAAGATTGGATCAGTGCTGGGTTTCAGCGCGTAGCTTTTCGACTTCCTCAACCGACAGTTCTTCAATCTCAGCAATCAACTGATCATTCATTTCGGTCAGTGCAATCAGTTTACGTGCTGCGTTACGCTTGCTTTCCAATGCACGCTGCTCGGCTTCCTTTACGCGCTGCTCGGCTTCATCAAGGGTTTCCTGACGACCTTTCTCAATACCCAAGCGCTCAATCGTATTCACATAAGGCATGTGCTTTTCCTCCTGTATGGCGTAGACCGCCTGGACAAACTCGCGTTCCAGTGCCTTGGGCAACTGGAGCATCCAGTCAATGATGATAAACAGCTGTACGACCTGCTCACGGCTGTAGCCTCGCTCATACAGCAGCCGTATCAGAGCCACCTTGACATCCTTGCGTGTGGCACCGCCTTTCACTCGCTTGGCCTTGATCTGAGCCATCACCACCAAGGCAAAGACATTGTCGCTGGTTTCCAGCTGTGACCAGTTATCCTCCCAGTCAATCAGTTTAGCCGTCGGGAAGGTAAACGTCAGCTCGCACCCCCAGCGCTGATAGTGAAACGTTGTCGGCCGGAAATGCTTACGCGTATCGGCCAATACCGCGAGGCTGACCACATCCATTTTGTAGCGATCACGTAACCGGTACTGGTAGGTATACATCCGTTCGGCAAACGCCTCTTCAGGTTCACCCTGCACCTCGACGTGGATCAGCACCCAAGTCTCGCTACCGTCGCGTGCGTAGACCTTAATCAACTTATCAGCGTGGCGTCTTCCACTATCGGCATCAGGCGTGATCTGCTGCAGTTCTTTATCCAAGAAGCTGTAGCCCTTAGACCAGTCTACCTGCTGATTGATCGCCGGGAATAGTAACCCCAAAAACTCTTCAAAATATGACTCCAACGCCATCTTCCACGGGCTATCGTGATCGGCGCGTCGACTATCCTCTTGATCGCTCATGCTGGCTCCTGTGTTGATCTTTGGAGCTTACCACACGCCACACCCTCGTTAGCTTGGCGAGGCCAGCTTTATGGCTCAAAGGCAGCATGGTTAACACCTAAAACCTCAACCAAGCCAAGAAGATAAGAGGCGAAGCGAACAGCCCACCGCACTGATCGTTGTCTTTTTACCTACCACGTAGTCCCCAAGCAATGAGCATAGCGAGCTACCACCTTCCCCCCTGATAAGACGCAAGGAAACCAATACTATGATGTACCGAATCACCCTAGATGACGGCCGCTCCATCGACGTTCATGACAACCAAGTCACCTCTGTACTGATCAACACCAATCCCAACAATACGGTTCGCTGGGAAACGTGCGAACTCACCGCCGACGAGTTGATAACCATTCCACTGGTTCATACCAAGAAAGGAAATCGGAATCATCGTGGTACAAGCAGCAAGCACTTAGTCTTCGTAAAAAATCCAGCGCCGATTGAATACCCTGATAAGGAGCTGTTAATTGATCCTTACACTCTGGGCGTCGTGCTGGGAGATGGCCGAATACAAAAACCCTCTTGTTCGGTAGAACTGACCACTCACATCGACGATCTGGTGACGTACCACCAGGAAATACCCTATCCCTTCGGTAAGGGACGCTTCGATAAGCGCAACCCCAATACGTGGACGCAATCTATCCGAGGCTTAGGCCCTGCATTAAAAGCGCTGCAGCTAGGCGTTCACGGCAAGGCGAAATTTATTCCTGACGCGTACTTCATAGGCACTATCAACCAACGGTTAGCACTGCTACAGGGGCTAATGGATACTGACGGTACAGTAAGCATAACAGGACGTACTGTCTTCTGTAGTGTGTCACCACAACTACTGGCCGATACGGAACGCCTGGCTCGTTCGTTAGGGGCAACGGTACGCCGGAGTAAGAAGCCGTACTGCTGTGAAATCTGGCTTAACCAACCTCTCTTTCGTTTGCCCCGTAAACTGGGTCGACAACGCTTTGATCGCAAGGCAGATAAGGTAGCTATTATGTCGATCACTCGGATCGAACATGCCCTCAGCTAGTTCATACCAAGAGTACGACCGTCAGACTATCTTCCACTGATCACGACACAACCTCTGACGACTCTGCAGAATGAAGCTTCATATCCCGGGCGATGACACATTGGCTCCTGAACCAGGAACCAGGTGGTTCAAGGAAAGTGATCTTAACTCAGTAGGCTCAACTGATGAGGATGGTGGTCGGTAGAAAGCAGGAGCACATCCATACAGCAGGAAACCAAGCAAGAGAGATAAGTCGGGGGATAGTGCCAGGGTATGTATACTATTACTATTCTACTTGAAGATAGAAAAGATAAAGGTGTATGTATTTATATAGATATAATAATTAAATAACAATATTAATTATAGATAAATATATAGATGGAGTTTTGTTTGGCGTAAACGGAAAGGTAGCGCTCCGCTGGGATTGTAAGCAAAATATATTCTTTACCAACGCCTTCTGCAAGCATTATTTAATCACCTCATCACTGATTTATTGACTGGCTCGAAAAGTGTAGAAGGCACACTTGTGTTTATGCACCACTGGATGGGCAGCCATGATGCAATATTGGAGTATCGGCTTTCAGCAGAAATGCCGTAAAATACGCGCGCCTGTTACCACAGGCAGACGTTAAATGTGTCACTTCCCTATAAGTACTTATAGGCTAATGACACATTTTGGATGGCCACGCACGAACAGCTTCTCGTCAGCATAGGCCTTACCACTTCAATGCCCCGCATGGATGCAGAGTAAGATGATCACTCACGTACAGCACATCAGTAGCCGATGTGGTAGTGGTAAGAGCTATCACACTATCCGTCATCTTCTTGACCGGCTATGTACGCAATACCCTGCTGTCCCTACGGTCATTCTAGGCTCCAAGACCACTGAACTAAATGCACAAAACTATCTGGAGTTTGGCAAAGCTAAAGAGGCTTCTAGTCATACGAAACGTTTCTTGGTGTCCAGCATCCGAATTGACTCCGATACACACCCAGGCAGTGTGACAAAAACAGTGACCGCAAAACTCACCGAAGGGTTTGGCGGGGTAATTTTCACCTCACACGCTGTGCTTGCTAACTTGTCACCAGACACACTGAAAGGCGTCGAGCTGATATTGGATGAAATTCCCAATAGCTTGGTGACCTCGCTCAGCGTTCAATACGAAGCGAGTGACCAGGGCAATGATTGGGAAAGCAACGTGCTCACACGACCATCAAACCATTCAGGGTATGACGAGGCATATCTACACCCTGATGCAGATGTGGCTGCCATTCGCCGTGTCATCAGTAATATCAGATCCAACCGTGATAATAGCCGCACCAAGCCAGTCGCTGATTTATTAGCCTTTCTGCTAGCGGGCTACGACACGCTTTACGTCTCCGAGATAAAAGGCCAACGCACCTTCCGGTGCTTCCAAGCCGTACAGTGGCTGGCCATTAAGCAGATCGCCGAGCAAGTCGCTTCAATAACCATCTTATGCGCTCAACTAAAAGGCAGTTTGTTTGGCTTCGTACTTCAGTACTGCTTAGGACTCCAGATCAACGAAACGCATCAAATAGGTAGCGTGACACTGGCCACCAAACATCCACATACGGTGCTCATTCATCCTTTCCTTAAAAAAGGGCGGTGGTCGAACAAACTAAAACAGCAGATAGCTGCCGAGACGCTGTGCTTTGATGATGGACAACCATTGCCTCAAACCAGAAGTGTTGTGGAGTATGCCCAGTTCGCCTCAGACACCATTATGTTCGAAGGCCGTGTGTTGAATGGCCAACATAAGCATGATCAGCATTACATCGCCGTTTTGAATCGGAAAGATCCAGTCCTGCCACTAATACAGCGTAACGGTGTCAAAATTATCTCTACCGTCAGTCATGGTATGAACCATCTGTCTACGTACGATCATGCGGTTTACCTAGCGTCTAACATTCCTAACCCTCAAGAGCTTAAGCACTTGAAGCTGTTTGCTCAAGACCACGGCGCGACGCCAGAGAGTATTGAAGAAGCGATTATGATTGAGCGCTGCTACGAGGCTGCTTATCAGTGTATTGCACGCACCAGTATTCGCTCAAAAGACCCTAAGCCAGGGATGTGTCACTATATCGTGGTACCTGATAAAGAGTATGCTGAGTATCTGTACCAGTGGTTTGAACCAACGGTGGCCAACATCGTCACTGATTGTTCTTTCATCACTCAACACCTTGATCAGCAAGAAGTGAAAAAGCAAGAGGTACTTGGGACAACGATTCAGATCCTTCGTGAGCGTAACCAACAACGTACTACGTACGCCCAGCTAGCGAAGCAATATAAAATATCGCTTTCAACACTTGATCGGTGTAAACGTGAAAACCGCGCTCTACTTGAAGAAATGGGATTACTAAAGCCTAAGCGTAAAAAAAGCTGAACCCATACTCGCCCTATAGGCTATTTCGCGATGCCAAGTAAGCAAAGGCCTTTAATCCTCATGATGGCAGGCATCAGAAGAAGTCTGCATACTTCTACACAGACTTCTTACCTATATACTAGCCTAGGCTGGGAACCAGTGATCAGCAGGTAATAGCCTATACGCTATTACCGTCGCAGGTTTTTGAAAAATACCTCACGTGCGTATGGAGGTAGCTGATACTGGGTATCAACACGCTGATCAACCCTCCCCCCCGTACCCCTCTTAGCTGACAAAAAGAGACACCACCCCCACTTACTTCTTACTAACCAACACTACACAACACAAGCAGACAGACTTATTTAATCAGCTTACTCCATTCATTAAGACGCTCTTATGATGAGCACAAATAGCCTTAGCGGCTACGCCGATGTGATGGTGAGCCTAACGATTAGAGGAGAGATTTACAGGAAGACGATAGCGTGGCTCCGCCACTCTTTTGAAAATTAACATTATGTAGATTTACAGATGACGACAGTGCGGCTCCGCCGCTCTTGTGAAATAAATCAAAAAAGCTCACCCAACAATAAAAAACATTAGCGGATCGCTGCGCTGGCTAACCCCAACTACCTAACCCCCTAACATCCACACCTAACCCTTTTCCAGAAGACTAGACAGGAACTGTAAGTGTGGCTGCCGCCACTCTTGCGAATCTCTCAGAAAGGACATCACGCACTACAGCAAACCAGCAACATGCCCAGCGGCCTATTTAGGCAAACACAATACCCTCAGCTTACTCAACGCACTAACAACCTGGCTCCGCCAGTGCCTGCGGGTCTCTAAAAGGGAGAGTCACCGACTAACCCGTTGACACTTAATCCGAACCAGCAATCGCACTCTCCAAGAGGGTATGTGCATTAACGCTGGCTTCTCACTCACTTCTCCACCGAGCAAGAACCTCCATGCCACTTCTTTTTCCTGCGTTGCTAGCTCATCTGGCAAGCGTCGTGTGCCTAGCGTATGCCTCACGCGAATGGCCACATGCACTCACTGGCTTCGCTCTTTAGCCAGCAACACCCAGCCCTACTATCTCTCGCTTCACACCACCCCATTAACCGCTACTTCTGTTGTGATAACAGCTAAAAAGGAAATCTTTTATGGAACCAGAAATTACGATGCTAGTGTTACTAGAGCGCGAACACGACCGGCTTAAAAAACAGTTAGCTTTGCTGGCTACGTGCGATGTGGATATTGATGACTTGACCAAGCTACAGAGCAAATGGAAGCAAGAACTTTGCTTTGCGCTGTGTGCATCACCTTTATTAGCGGCACTGGATACGTTGATCAAACGGCGCGAACACGACGCTTACCCCACTGATGCCTACCATGAGCTGATTTATCAGATACACGTGTACAAGCGTGCCAGTTGGGATCTGCTGCATCAGGCGTTTGGCAACAGTTTGTCACCTTATCTGAATGAGTGGGGTCACCTTCGCAAGCAGTATCGACGACTGTATAAAAGCAGTATGGAACCCAACAAAAAGCTTTCGATAGCATTACAGGCTGACTACCTCAGAAGTCAACTGCACGCTTTACTTCCTCAGCCAACTACCAAGCTATCTACCGAAGCATTTTTACAAACTGCACAACAACAGATTAATGAAACCTTATTGAAAACGTTACTGACCCAGATAGCGAAAATGAAACAGCTGGTTGAAGAGGCGCATCAGACCAAGCAAAGCCCCCTGTCTGATGCGGTTACTGTGGAAGTATCTTGCCAGTCCACTTAGCAACCTCGCTATAAGCCAGCTCTTGCCCTTGGGTACAGCCGTGTACCCGTCATGGGCTGGCTTAACTCGTACAACTAATTACCCATCACCTAAATGCCCATTATGATAAGGCTCACCCTCTATGACACCCCATCAATTCATCGTGCTTGTGCTTATGCAGCGCGAGCACCTCCGTTTGGAAGAGCATGCCAAACAACTTCGTTCACATACTTTGAATCTCAATGATCTTTATGTGCTTCAGCAACATTGGAAGGAGAGTCTTGGCTTCCCCCAAGCCAAGCCACTTATTGTTTCGCTAGCGCACCTGATACAGCAGCAAGAAAACGGTAACTGCCCAGAGTCTGCGTATACCGACACCCTCCAACAAATCACACTGTACCGTTACCGTACCCGTCGGTGGGTTATACACCAGTTCGGCTGCATGATGCTTTACCTGGTTCCAGGTGGCCGGCTAAAGCCCGCCTACGAGCAAGCCTTTCAACGACTTTTTGAAGCCCGACAGCCGCTCAGCACGTTAGAACAAGGCGCGCTACTTAGGCGGTTATACCTTTACCGGCTCTATACTCCACCGCATGACCTTAACCCGTCAGCTGACACACATCTGCCGCATGATGACTCCCCACAGGTTCACTAATGCCATCCGATAAAATCACCAGCCTCGCCTTAATCAACAGAGAGCATCAACGCTTAAATGCACAGGCCAACGCCCTGCAAACCCACACGGCATCACTCGCATTTCTTACGCAGCTGCGTTGTGACTGGCTCAGTCATTTAGGGTTTTTAAACCACACCTCTGACTTGGTGGGTGCGCTAGATCGTTTGATTGAACAAAAACAAGAAGAACGTTTTGCCACTGACGATACTTACGGCAGTGTCATCCATCAGCTACGTGTCTATCAGCGCAACAGCTGGCAAACGATGACCCACCAGTACGGTGACCTTCAGCACTTGGTAGATACCCGCCAACAGCTTCGTCCGGTTTATCAACAGCTGTTTGAGCGGGTGTTTGAACCACAGGGTAAGCTCACCCTGGCTCAGCAAGCCCACCTATTACGTACACTTCACCCAGCTACGTCTTGCGTCGCTGTCGATAAGCGGCAAGGTTCACCACGTTATGATGGCGCTGCTCAGTCGGCTCGTGCGTAGGAGAGAGGGTATCCTCTTCTGGCAGCACGTCGGATGGCGATGTTAACTGTCCCAGTAACGCGCTCGGGTTATTCGCCCATTCAGAAGACGTCGAGTTCGCCGTGGGTAATCTTGGTAACAATCGATGAAGCCAGTTAGCCTGCGCTTCCACTGAGAGCTTAGCCTTGGTTTCATACTCCTCTTCAAAGGCGTAACGAAACTGAGGCTTTACGTTACCCCACCGATCAAGATAACGCGACGGACTGCCAAACGTTTGCCGTAGGAGTGCCCAGCAGGAGTGGCGGTAAGCACTTAGCTGAACCACTACCTGATCATAATCCTCTAGATGATATTCACCCTGCTGTAATTGCTCTATCAAGTGGTCTAATGAACCCAACAGTGGTGACGTGTACATCGGGTAACCGAGCACTGACTGCCAACGCTTTCTTAGCGACAACAGTTGCTCATCATCTAGGTTGTACTGGCTCAGACGTTTGGCTTGGGTGTTCAAGCGCTGCTGCTCACGCTGGGTGAGAATGAGCACGATCATCAGATCATTCAGCATTAAAGAGTATCATCTCGGAGATAAACATTTAGCAATGTTGTCTGTTTACAGTATAGCAATACTGCAGTAGTGCACTATATCAGTGTCTTGATATTGATCGCACTAAGACAGCAAAGCATGAAGTGGCTGTCAGGATTGTTAAGTAGCAGCATAGGCGATGAGCGTCACAGCAAACGAGGCTCGGGTGGAGAGAAGTCAGGGGCTTCGTTGGCCGCATCGCCCATCTTCAGCATAAGAAGCAAACCACCCTTGTTAGTCGCCATGTTCAAGGCGAAGTCTTCGTCGCCCAACTCTTCTTGCAACAAGGCACCCACATCGTTGAAAACATTCATATCCGACTGATCCTGACGCAAGGGATGGCTCTGAGGCAGCAATACCTTGCCATGCTGAATCAGCAAACTGGTTACGCCCACTAAATGATTCGGCGCCTCTACCATTCACTCACCTCATCACGGTACGCTTGCTGCAGGTCAACCAAGAACCGCTGATTGTCTTCGCAGGCGTCTTTAAAACGCCAAAGGCCGTGTTCATCAGAACCCAACAACGTGGGATAATCGCGACTGGCGAGAAGCTGTTTGATCAAGCCCTTAACAGCCGGATCATTGTCAATATCAAACGGCGGCGCAACCTGCGAATGGCTAGGCAACATAACCGCAAGCTGGGTGTAGCCCTCTTCACCCTCCTCAACGACACCGCCGGGTATCAGCTGGTCAACGCGCATCCAGTAAGGCGACATGCCTAAATTAGGCGTACTATCCTTTTTGGCAACCCAGATAATTAGCCAGTCTCCCTCACGTACAGCATCGTCCTCAACCATAGTGGTATAACAATCAAAGTAGTCTACCGGTTGATGATGGCCTAGCTGGGGAACTGCCTGACGTACACTGGCTTCGTTCAACACCGGCTCTTCTTCCTTATCCACCCAAGCCAACCAGATACGCTCATAGCCAGGTTTCCAATCCAAGATGGTACCCTGCGGACGGTCACCGCCTTCATTAGGAAGAACGTCATTACGGCGCGCCAGGTGCCATTTCGACCACAGCGCTTCAATCATCGCACGCTGCTGCCGGGTATCCGTGACTGCATCCTGCTTAAGGGTTTCAAATACGTTGTGAGCTTGATCAATACTTTTTGCATCGGTCAGATACACAGCGGCTTCGTTCAGCCCGCCGTCAAAACCATTTCGGCTAAGGTTGGCACTGCCGATCAGGCAAGCGTCATCGCCAATAAAGAGTTTGGCGTGCAGGGTTTCGCGGAAGTAGACACGGAAACCGCGCTGCTTGGCTTCATCAAGCAATTCGGTCAAAGCACCGGGGTAGGAGCCAATCGTAGGCGAGACAACAATCTCTTCCAGTGTATCCAGGTCTGTCAGGTAGCTTTGCCACCCACTGCCCAAATACGCCACCGCTACATGCGTAGGAGCAACGTCAGTCAGCTTCGAGCGGAGCAGGTCAGAATCCGTTATCACCATGATGTGCTTCCTTTGCTGAGACAATTACTCTGATAATAAAGCATTAGATAACAGCATAAAACGTCACTTGTGGCATGCGTGGAACTCAACAGTACCTTTCTGCAATGCTATTCAGCTTATTCAGGATCACTATAGGGGGTCAGGCCAGCTTCATTCACTTGCTCATAAATAGCATGCAGGATTTCAAGCTGCATCATGGCGGACATTGGCTGGCCGTCAATGGTGAAGCTGCGCATGGAAGCTTCATCCTCAAACTGCCCTGGAACAAACAGAATACGCGCGATAGACCCATTATTTTGGACACTCCATCGCCACACGTTGGAATCAAGCTGCTCCCAATGCGTATCCACATACAGGTAATGGCGGTAGTAGTTATTCAGCTGGCGTATATTGAGCAGGTGCTCGTCATCGACAAAAGGGATTTCAATCCACTTGTTGAGAAAATATTTTGATGGCTCATTCGCTGAGACCTTTGCAGCCAGCAACACGCAAATAAGCCCGACAAAACAGACAACTCGTGTTCTTAACGTCATTGGATCCCTCCTGGAAAAAATAATAATTGAGCCGAATGCTGTATCGAAACTTAGCTTTAACGTAATTGGGGTATGTCTAAAGGCAATTACCGCGAACCCAGCTTTATTCAAATACACGGTACTAACGGCACGCCGCCACAGCCGGTTAACAGCACGGCGGTGGCGAGTAATAACGTGACCTTCAACACGATCAATGCACCTCTTTCTTGGGTAGCTCTTCACTCAGCGCCCGTGCATACGCAGTCCTTGCCGTTTGGTAAATCGCCAACAGCTGCTTGAGCTTTTCAATTTCAGCATCGGTGACGCGCAGGTTGGTCACTTGCGCCTTGGCGTTATCCGATAAATCGGCCAGGTTGTACTCGGTGCCATCAATCGTAATGGTCTGGTTTTCGTCTGCCATTGGAAAAACTCCTTAGGGATTAAACAAATTTAAATAAAAATGTTGAATTCAATCAACTATCGAAATCAAATGTAAGCTCTTCATCGTCCATGCCATCCAGCACGCTATCAAGGTTTTCCGGTACATCTTGGGTAGCACCGTGCTCCGCGTGGAACTTAGCACGCTCAGAAAGCTGGGTAAGTTGGCTCATCGAAAACATCTGGGCGTGAGCCAGTGCCATCGGGCCACCGCGTAACTGGGCATACGCCTCCCCTTCCAGGGCATTTAAGGCTTTTTCATCGACACGGAACAAGCCGTTCACGCTGATCGGCTCTTGGCCTTCGCCGCGCTCAAGTTTCAAAGGCCATTGCTCAATCACACCGGCCTCTGCCAAAGCGTTGATCGAACGCTGCGTCAGCTCACGGTTTTGTTCGCACTGGTTGAGAAATTCCACTGTACGCTGAACGGTCGGTGCCAAGTTGCC
>Ga0098069_100663_pt1 | contig 12464 bp, 9 predicted proteins | sample 27_taG_FD_92584 | JGI IMG/M metagenome (GOLD analysis project Ga0098069, IMG submission 92584) | Marine viral communities from Cariaco Basin, Caribbean Sea - 27_WHOI_OMZ | ecosystem: Environmental > Aquatic > Marine > Oceanic | place: Caribbean Sea: Cariaco Basin | collected 2014-11-09 | reverse complement strand
ATATAATACTGGCAATCTGCATAAAATTTTGTATTTTTGCGTGTTTTTATTTTACAACAGCATTAAAGTGATCCTATGAAAGATAAGAGGATATTGTACGTATCATCTGAAGTTATTCCCTACCTGCCCGAAACCGAAATTTCATCTATGTCTTTTGAAGCCCCCCGAATGGTTAACAACCAGGGAGGCCAAATTCGCATCTTTATGCCCCGGTTTGGGAATATCAATGAGAGAAGGCATCAGCTTCATGAGGTCATTAGGCTTTCCGGGATGAACCTGGTTATCAATGATCTTGATATGCCTCTTATTATTAAAGTTGCTTCCATTCCCAAAGAGAGGATGCAGGTGTACTTCATAGACAATGAAGATTATTTTAAGAGAAAGGCCACCCTTACAGATGAAGAGGGAAATCTCTTTCCCGATAATGATGAAAGAGCCATCTTCTTTGCAAAAGGGGTGATTGAAACCGTGAAGAAACTCAACTGGTCACCAGATGTTATTCATGTAAACGGCTGGCTGTCTTCATTGCTGCCGTTGTACCTTCGCAATTACTACGGAAATGAGCCTTTGTTCAACGAAGCAAAAATTGTGACCTCTGTATACAATCAGGACTTCGATGGAACGTTAGATAATCAAATGTATAAGAAAGTATTATTTGATGGTCTTGAAAACGAACAGGTGAAACACCTGAAAAAGCCATCTTACGTGAACATAATGAAAACAGCGGTAGATAATTCTGATGCTGTTGTTATTGCCGGAGATAATATTCCCGATGAGCTAAAGAAATATTTGAGTAAACTTGACAAGCCGGTATTAGGCTATAAGAACAGGGAAGAATTTGCCCAGGCTTATCAGGAATTCTATACCACAAAGGTGCTATCTTAATTAGAAAAAATTCAATGAACTTAAAGAATATAATGTTGAAAACAACAACAGTTATGGCTGTTGTTTTTTTGTTAGGTGCTTGCGAAGACGATTTCCAAACCCTTGGTAGTGATGTTATCGGGGAGCCCGGTTTTAACGCCAATGTGTATGATGAGACTTTGATCTCTGCACATTCTTACGATCTTCCTCCGGTACAAACCAACAGTTTGCCGCTTAACCTGCTGGGAGTTTATACCGATGATGTCTTTGGAACACAGGAAGCCGGGATACTGTCTAATCTTGAGCTGGTTTCGTTAGATCCTTCCTTCGGGACCGATGCGGTGATTGACAGCGTGGTGCTCACCATTCCTTATTTTTCGCATGAAGTGCTTAGGAATAACGAAGTAGAATACGCCCTTGATTCTATCTACGGAAATACACCAATCAGCCTTTCGGTTTATGAATCTAAGTATTTTCTGAATACCTACGATCCGGATTCCAACTTTGAACAAGCCCAGAAGTATTATTCCAATCTGGAGCCAAAGATCATGAACAACATCAATCCGGAGCCAATTTACGAGAGGGATAATTTTATTCCTTCCTCCAAAGGCTATGTAGAGTATACCGTAAATGACATGGGAGTTGTAGATACGGTGTCTAGAGGGCCGGCTTTAAGGATTATGCTGAACAATGATTTCTTCCAGGAAAAAATCATCGAGAAAGCAGGTACTTCGGCTTTGCTTAATCAGGATAACTTTAAGAATTATTTTAGAGGGCTTTATCTAAAAGCTGAAAAAGCAGGAGATGGAGGTACAATGATGCTCCTCAATTTACTGGGTGAAGATGCCGGGATCTCTATTTATTACAAGACAAAAATAGTTGACGGCAACGATTCCGATGGCGATGGTGACAGGGAAGAGCTTATAGAGGGAAGAAGGTCTTATTCGCTCAAATTTGGCGGAGTGCGCGTAAATACTTTTGAGCAGGAAGCACCGCAATTTGATGACCAGAACCTCTACCTTAAAGGCGGGGAAGGTTCTATGGCGGTCATAGATCTTTTCTCTGGGCCCGATGCAAATAATGATGGGGTTTCCGACGAACTTGAAGCCTTGAGGGATAATGACTGGTTAATTAACGAGGCACACCTTGAATTTTTTGTGAACAGGGATTATATTGGCAACCTTAACGAGGCTGAAAGAATTTATCTTTACGATCTAAACAATAATTCTATTTTGGCCGATTATGTTCTGGATGCAAGCGGGCAGCCAAACAATGCGGGCTCAGTTTCCAATGATCGCCACCTCGAACCTTTGGAAAGGGACGAGAACGGGAACGGGATTAGTTATAAGATGAGGATTACCCGCCATATTGACCAATTGTTGAACAAAGATTCTACCAATGTCAAACTCGGGTTGGTAGTGACACAAAACGTGAATTTGATTTCGACTTACAGAGTTTTGCCAGAAGCCAACCCCGAAGTAGAAAGAATTCCCGGAGGAGCGTTGCTTACGCCTGAAGCCACCGTTCTTTATGGCCCAAATGCACAAAATGAGGACAAGCGCCTCAAGCTTAAGATTTATTATACAGAACCAAAGAATTAGAATATGTGTGGAATAGTAGGATATATTGGTCACAGGGAAGCATATCCAATTGTATTAAAAGGTCTGCAAAGGCTGGAATACAGGGGGTATGATAGTGCTGGAATAGCATTGTATGATGACAAAGAATTAAAAGTAAGTAAGACCAAGGGAAAGGTAGCCGATCTTAAGGCGAAAATGGAAAGTGAACTCGATAATACTTCGGGAACCTTGGGTATTGGTCATACTAGGTGGGCAACTCACGGAGTGCCCAATGATGTTAACTCTCATCCCCATCTCTCAAATTCGGGAGATTTGGTGATCATCCACAATGGGATCATAGAAAACTATGAGAGCCTTAAGAAAGAATTGACCAAGCGCGGTTACAAATTTGAATCGGATACCGATACCGAGGTTTTGGTGAACCTAATTGAAGATGTTATTGTCAAAGAAGGGGTCAAGCTAGGTAAGGCAGTGCAGATTGCACTCAACCAAACTGTGGGGGCTTATGCCATTGCTGTTTTTGACAAGAAAAAGCCCAATGAAATTGTGGTAGCCCGTTTGGGTAGCCCGTTAGCCATTGGGGTTGGAAAAGATGAATACTTCATCGCATCAGATGCTTCTCCTTTTATTGAATTTACCAATAATGCCATTTACCTTGAAGATGGAGAAATGGCCGTGGTAAGACGTAGCAAAGGGGTGAAAGTGAGAAAGATTCACGATGACTCGCTTGTTGATCCTTACGTACAGGAGTTGCAGCTGAATCTGGAGCAAATTGAAAAGAACAATTTTGACCACTTTATGCTCAAGGAGATCTATGAGCAGCCAAATGCTATAAAAGACACTTACCGCGGAAGGTTACATGCCGAAGAAGGAATTATTCGCATGGCAGGAATAGACGACAATCTCGAGCGTTTTCTCAATGCCCGAAGAATTGTTATTGTTGCCTGCGGAACTTCATGGCATGCAGGACTGGTGGCCGAGTATATTTTTGAAGATCTGGCGCGCATCCCTGTAGAAGTTGAATACGCTTCAGAATTCAGGTACAGGAATCCGATCATTAATTCAGACGATGTGGTGATTGCCATTTCTCAAAGTGGCGAAACAGCCGATACCATGGCGGCTATCAAGCTCGCTAAAGAAAAAGGCGCCTTTGTGTTTGGAGTTTGTAACGTGGTGGGCTCTTCAATTTCGAGAGAGACCAACGCCGGGGCTTATACCCACGCCGGTCCCGAGATTGGTGTGGCTTCAACAAAAGCCTTCACCACCCAGATCACGGTACTTACCTTGATCGCCCTAAAGCTTGCAAAGGCAAAGGGCAGCATGTCTAATACCGATTTTCACATGCACCTGCAGGAGCTGGAGACCATTCCTCAAAAGATAGAACTTGCCCTTGAGGCAAATGACCATATCAAAGAGGTGGCCTTTAAATATAAAGATGCCCGCAACTGCCTTTACCTGGGCCGCGGGTTTAACTTCCCGGTTGCTCTTGAAGGAGCTTTAAAGCTGAAGGAAATATCTTATATTCATGCTGAAGGTTATCCGGCTGCCGAAATGAAGCACGGCCCTATTGCGCTTATCGATGAAGAGATGCCCGTAGTGGTGATCGCTACCAGAAAAGGGCATTATGAGAAGGTGGTGAGCAATATTCAGGAGATCAAATCAAGGCAGGGTAAGATCATTGGTATTGTGACCGAAGGTGACACCAGTGTTCGTGAGCTTGCCGATCATGTGATCGAGGTGCCCGATACTATAGAGTCGCTTACGCCGCTTATCACTACCATTCCGTTGCAGTTGCTGTCTTACCACATTGCAGTAATGCTTGGTAAGAACGTTGACCAGCCAAGGAACCTTGCAAAATCGGTTACGGTAGAATAAAATTTTTATTGCTGAAGTTTTCCTGAAAGTCCGCATCTCTTGCGGACTTTCTTTATTCAGCACCTTCCAAAAATGGCATTTTTGGAAGGTATTTTTCAATTCAGGAACATCCTGATGGTGGTTTAGTGAAAAAGTTATTATTTCTCTTATAGACTTTTATACAAAAAAACTATCTTTGCAGCCTGAAAAAGGCGACGGCTTTTTATGAGTAATTAAAAGTTGTTACTGGTTCTTTTTTAGGTATTTATAAAAACTCAATATTAAAGGAATAGATAATGTCTAAAGTTACAGGTAAAGTTGCACAGGTTATCGGCCCTGTTGTTGACGTAAAGTTCGACACAGAGAACGCTGAATTGCCAAGGATCTACGATTCACTTGAAATTACCAGGAAAGATGGATCTGTATTGGTTCTTGAGGTTCAATCTCACATTGGAGAAGATACAGTAAGAACAGTTTCTATGGATTCTACCGATGGGTTGAGCCGTGGGGTGGAGGTGCTTGCAACTGGAGCGCCTATCCAGATGCCTATTGGCAAGGAAGTTTTTGGTCGTTTGTTCAACGTGATTGGTGATGCTATTGACGGTCTTGGGAATTTGCCCAAGGCAGAAGAAAAAGGTCTGCCAATACACCGTCAGGCTCCAAAATTTGAAGACTTATCTGTTTCTACCGAGGTGCTTTACACCGGGATCAAAGTAATTGACCTTATTGAGCCTTATGCAAAAGGAGGTAAAATTGGCCTTTTTGGAGGTGCAGGGGTTGGTAAAACAGTATTGATCCAGGAATTGATCAACAACATCGCAAAAGGTCACGGTGGTCTTTCGGTATTCGCAGGAGTAGGGGAAAGAACCCGTGAAGGAAATGACCTTTTGAGAGAGATGCTTGAGTCTGGGATTATCAGATATGGAGAAGACTTCATGCACTCCATGGAAGAAGGCGGATGGGATCTTCAGAAGGTTGATAAGAACGCACTTCTAGATTCTAAAGCTACTTTCGTGTTCGGGCAAATGAACGAACCTCCCGGAGCACGTGCACGTGTTGCTCTTTCAGGTCTTACCATTGCTGAATACTTCCGTGATGGGGCCGGGGAAGGACAGGGGAAAGACGTACTTTTCTTCGTAGATAATATTTTCCGTTTTACACAGGCAGGTTCAGAGGTGTCTGCACTTCTTGGGCGTATGCCATCGGCAGTAGGATACCAGCCTACACTTGCAACCGAGATGGGTGCGATGCAGGAGCGTATTACTTCTACCAAGAATGGATCTATTACCTCTGTACAGGCGGTTTACGTACCTGCAGATGACTTGACAGACCCTGCACCGGCAACAACCTTTGCCCACCTTGATGCAACCACGGTACTTTCCCGTAAGATCGCAGAGCTTGGTATTTACCCTGCGGTAGATCCTCTTGACTCTACTTCGCGTATTCTTACTGCTGAAATTCTTGGAGCCGATCACTATAATTGTGCACAAAGAGTAAAAGAATTACTACAGAGATATAAAGAACTTCAGGATATTATCGCCATCCTTGGTATGGAAGAACTTTCTGAAGAAGACAAACTGGCAGTGTCACGTGCCAGAAGGGTACAGCGTTTCCTTTCTCAGCCGTTCCACGTAGCCGAGCAGTTTACAGGTCTTAAAGGAGTGCTTGTAGACATAAAAGACACCATCAAAGGATTTAACATGATCATGGACGGTGAACTTGACCACCTGCCCGAAGCTGCCTTCAACCTTAAAGGAACCATTGAAGAAGCTATCGAAGCCGGTGAGAAAATGTTAGCTGAAGCATAAGCGGGGAAATCCCAATACACAAATTCCAAATTCCAAAAGAACAAGCTCTTGGAATTTGGGATTTGAAATTTGTAATTTAGATAATTATGTACTTAGAAATAGTTACTCCTGAAGTGGTTTTGCTTAGCGCAGAAGTTGATTCTGTGAGCGTACCGGGAGTTGAAGGGCAGTTCCAGATGTTGAACAACCACGCTCCCATAGTTTCGGTGCTTTCCAAAGGGGAGATCAAAGTATTTACCCATTCTCATCCTGTAAATTCTGAAGACCTTGCCAAAAGCTTCAGAAGAGATTCAGCCGATAGTAAGATCCTTGTTCTTCCTGTAGAAGGCGGGGTGGTTGAGATGAAAGACAATAAAGTAATTGTCCTGGCCGATTAAGCTGAAAAAAATATATTTGAAAAAGCCCGTTGTGAATGCAACGGGCTTTTTGTTTGTAAAAAAATAAAAACCAGCTAGAAATATTCGCTCCTCCGGTGCTTTGAAGCATTTTTGGGCTAAAGCCCTGGAGAGAGATCCTTCTTTTATCCTCCGGCTGAAGCCGGAGGCAATTCATTATTAAAGTTTAAGATGAATTGCCGCGGGCTTCAGCCCGTGGTTTTTGAAATTTGATGGAGAGGGCTTTAGCCTAATTTTATCTGTAGATCAAAGCCAAGGGCCAACAGCTAATGGCCAACAGCTCAAAAATTTATTTTGCTGACAACCATTCTTTTCTCGCAGCTACAGCCTCGGGCTTTGCACCTTCGTCTATACTGATCTCAAAAGCAGGATCGGCTTCTAAAATGACAGTTTTGTGCATCTTTTTTCCGAAGCGTGCAATTTCCAGTTTTAGCTGCTCTCCCGGTTTGTACTGCCCAAATTCATCTTCCCAGGAGCTTTCAGCTTCTAAAGTAGTGCCGTTTACTGTCAATATCCTGTCGCCTTCATCAAGGCCGGCTTTGTAAGCAGGGGTGTTCTTCTTTGGATTGCTGCTTACGTAAAACCCTTCGTCATCTTTTTGAACTGAGGCTCCAAAAAAGGCATTTTCGGAACCTTTTTTCAGCCGAAGGCCAACTTGGGCAAGCAGTTGCTCATAATCTGGCATTTCGCTGTTGTAGATGTACTTTCCGAAGTAATTTTCAGCAAAATCCTTTCCTGCATATGCGGCAAGGGCATTTTCCAGATCCTGCAGGTCATAAGGAACTTCGGGTTCGCCGTATTTTTCCCACACCAGTTCCATAAAAGCATCTAAATTTTGCCCTTTTTGACGTAGCTGTAAGTCGAGTGCCAGGCCAAGCATGCTTCCGTAGGAGTAGTAGGAAATAAAGGTGTTCTCGCGATTTACGGGATCTATGGAAGTCGCCGCGTCAACGAATGGAGCCTGATAACTCATCTCAACCGGATTAAAATACTGGCGGGCGGGAGAATTCCACACGTAGTTAAAAGTGCCGTTGAGGCCTTTGGCATAAGCTTGAGGAGTAATGATCCCGGCACGGGCAAGGCTAAGGCCGGTGTAATAGCTGGTGAAGCCTTCGGCAAACCAGAGGAGGCCGCTCATATTGGCTTCAGTAAAATCAAAGGGTTCAAGAGATTGAGGGCGTATCCTTTCCACATTCCAGGCGTGGAAAAATTCGTGGGCTACGGTGCCAATATTTCCTTTCATGCCGCCATCGGCAAGGCTCGTGCCACTGGTGAGCACGGTGCTGTTGCGGTGCTCCATGCCGTCTCCTGAAACCTGCGGCATATAACAACCCAAGAATGTGTATTTTCCGAAGTCAAATTGTGGCAACTCTCCAAAAATGGCTTTTTGCTGCCTCACTATTTCTCTGGTCTTCTCCCAGTATTCATCAAATTCCTGGGCGGTGCCGGGGTGGTGCAGGATGAACCTTATCAGCTGCCCGTCTATTTCAAACTCCCTGCTGTCAAAGTTGCTGATTTCAGTAGGGCTGTCCATGAAATAATAAAGATTGGGGGCGTAAAAGGTGTTTTGGCCGAGTTGCTTCAGCTGAGTGGCGATTTTCCAGTGGGGAAAATGCCGGGTGTCAAAAATGACTTCCACAGGCCTTTGCTTCAGGGATTCTGAATACATAAAAGTAGCGGGAATATTAAGGTGGGCGTGGGTCTGGTCAATTTGCGTATAAGTACCATCGGCGCGGTTTCCGAAGAGAATATATTCAAGATTTACCTGTCCGTCGTGGCCGGAAATCGCCCAGGAGTGGGGGTCGGGTCTTGTAATGTCGAGTTTTTCACCTTTAGAATTTGTCGCCTTTAGGCCGTAGACGTTTTTTGCAAATTCGTGCAGGGCGTATCGGCCGGGAGAGGTGCGGCTCATTCGCACGGTCAAAGTATCCTGTTCGAGACTGGGAAAGGAAATCTGGATATTGGCTTCGTGGTGTTCGGCATTTTCGAAGGAAATACGGTAAGTATTTTTCTGGGCAAAACATGCTGAAGTGGCCAGGAGAAAAAGAAAGAGAATACGCATGGAAAAAATTTTGGCTGAAAATAGAAAATTTTGGGGAGACTGCTGCTCCTGAAGTAATTATCTGCAGCCGGGGAGCAGCAGATTTTAAGTTTTGTCAAAGTGCCTGAGTTTCAGAAGGGAATATTTCTGCTGCTGAAGCTGTTGAACTTCCGGGAATCGAAAAAGATAAATCTGTCCACATTTTTTTGTGCTTAGATCTCACAATTTTTTGAAATTACGTTGTTGTAAAAAGCTTCCATGGGTTTAAATCCTCAGTTTTTCCTGCTATATTTGTCTTTCCAGTTATTTGAACGTTCCCTATGCTTTCAGCTATACTTTTAGGTTTTATCTTTTCCATTTTCCTGGTTTTTGCAGGGAAGTACTTCAAAGGTAAACTTGCTGTACTTTCATCACTCGTTCCGCTGGTGCTGTTCCTGTATTTTCTTTCCTTTATTCCGCAGGTGGCCAGTGGGGAGGTGATAAGGGCCAATTACCAGTGGGTGCCAAGTTTGGGGCTCAATCTCGATTTTGCCCTGGATGGGCTGTCCCTCCTGTTTTCGCTATTGATCACGGGGATTGGCTTTCTGGTTTTTGCCTATACGGCTGCATATCTCAAAGGGCATGATTACCTGGACAGGTTCTATGGTTACCTGGGAATGTTTATGGGTGCCATGCTGGGCCTTGTGCTGAGCGATAACCTGCTCTCCATGTTCATTTTCTGGGAGCTCACGAGTATAAGCTCCTTTTTTCTTATAGGTTTTAACAATACGAGCGAAGCTTCGCGAAAATCGGCTGTACTTGCGCTGGCCATTACAGGGTCTGGAGGTTTTCTTTTACTGGCCGGTTCGCTGTTGCTTGGCGGCGTTGCGGGCACTTACAGTATTAGCGAGATGGTGGGGCTTAGCGACAGCATTGTTCAGAGTGAATCTTATCTCTGGATTGTCCTTCTCATTTTTGGCGCGGCATTCACAAAATCGGCACAGTTTCCATTCCATATTTGGCTTCCGGGAGCTATGAAAGCGCCAACTCCGGTATCTACTTACCTGCATTCGGCCACCATGGTAAAGGCGGGGATATATCTTTTGTTGAGATTTACACCTGTATTGGGAGGAGAGGATATTTGGAATACCACGCTTATTACCGTGGGAGGAATTACCATGTTCTATGCTGCCGTGCATACCCTTTTCAGAACCGATCTCAAAGGGGTTTTAGCCTACTCTACCATTGCGGTTTTGGGGCTCCTGGTCTTCCTTATTGGCCTGGGAACTGAATACGCTTTAACGGCAGCTGCGGTTTATATCATTGTGCATGCGCTTTACAAGGCAACTTTGTTCCTTGTCACCGGGATCATAGACCACGAAACCGGAACGCGAGATATTACCCGCATTGCCGGCTTGAGAAAAGTGATGTTCCCCGTAGCTATTGCCGGATTCCTGGCTGCACTATCAAGTGCCGGGATGCCGCCTTTTGTAGGCTTTATAGGAAAAGACCTGGTTTACGAATCTACCCTCCACATGGGTTCCTGGTCTATTGTGCTGACGGTTTTGGCTATTGCTACGAATATCCTCGTGCTTTACGCCGGATTTGTAGCCGGAATAAAACCTTTTACAGGAACCCTGCCCGAGAGTTTCTCAAAGGTACACCTGCCCGGTTTCCTTATGTGGCTCCCGCCGGTTGTTCTCGCAGTGCTGGGACTGGTTGTGGGACTTTTTCCAGGTATTATAGACGAGCCGCTAATTCAGCCGGTTGTAAGTGCAGTTGGGATAGATTCTGAATTACACCTCAAACTCTGGCACGGTTTCAATACGGTTCTGGGGCTAAGTGCTCTTACCCTGGCAGTGGGATTTGCAATGTACTTCCTCATCAAACCTTCAAAAAGCAAGGAAAGAGGCGTGGCGCGTTTTGATTTTATTTCGCCGCTTAGTCTTATTACCAGCTTCGGAAGTGCTTTCAGGACCTTTTCAAACTGGTGGACACGAATCTTCCAAAATGGTTTTCTGCGGAATTACGTTTCCACAATTATACTGTTCCTGGTGGTACTGGTAGGATACTCTCTTTTTTCTGACCATGACGGGATTCCTATAGATTTCTCTTCCTTTTCAAGAATGACCTATTATGAAATGATCATCATGGGAATCATGTTCCTGGCGATATTTTTTGTGATAGGGGCGAGGTCGAGATTAACAGCGGTGGTAGCCATGGGAGTAGTGGGCTATGCGATATGCCTTATGTTTGTGATTTACAGTGCGCCCGATCTTGCCATGACGCAGTTCTCTATTGATACGTTAACTGTGATCCTCTTTGTGCTGGTGCTTTCAAGCCTGCCAAAGTACCTTTCAATCTCAGATTATAAGATGAAAGCCATAGACGGGGTGCTATCTGTAGCCTTTGGTATACTTATAACACTCATCGCGCTAGAAGTGCTGGGCGAACCGGTGAATAAGGAAGTGAGTAATTTCTATGCTGATAATGCCTATGTCATGGCAAAAGGAAAGAATGTGGTGAACGTTATCCTGGTAGATTTTAGAGGGGTTGATACGCTCATGGAAATATCGGTGCTTACCATTGCTGCCATTGGAGTATTCAGCCTGCTTAAGCTCAGGTTGAGAAGAGATGACAGGGAATTAAAAGATTAAAACATGAAGACAATTATACTGCGTACTGCCTCGAATTACATGTTGCCGTTGCTTCTTGTGTTTTCGGTATTTATACTGCTTAGAGGGCACTACCTGCCGGGCGGGGGCTTTGTAGGTGGTTTGATAGCCTCTATTGCCTTTGTGCTGCACGCTTTTGCCAACGGGCTTGGAGATACTAGGCAATTGATAAGATTTCATCCGGGCTTTTTAATGCCTGCAGGTCTTACCGTGTCTTTTTTGAGCGGGATTTCCCCAATCATCTTTGCAGGAAAACCTCTAATGACCGGTTTATGGTATCCTCATCACCTGCCCATCGTGGGAAATTTAGGATCGGCACTATTTTTTGACATAGGAGTTTACCTGGTGGTACTGGGAGTCACTTTAACCATTATATTCACTATATCTGAATCTGTATAACCTATGGAAGTACTTTTAGCGATCATGGTGGGTACTCTTTATGCTTCGGGCATTTATATGATCCTGAGGCGCAGTTTAGTGAAGCTCATCATTGGTATTATCCTTCTGGGAAATGGAGCAAACCTGCTTATTTTCCTTCTTGGGCGTATAGCTAAAGGTTCACCTCCAATCATACCGGGAGACTCAAAAGTTTTTCTTGAAGCCTATTCCGATCCGCTTCCGCAGGCACTTATCCTCACAGCCATTGTAATAAGTTTTGGCCTGCAGTCATTTGCTATAGTGCTTGTAAAAAGAGCTCATAAAGTGGTGAAGACCGATGATCTCGATGAAATGAACGCAACAGACGAATACTCATGACCGAACAGTTAGTTATTTATCCTCTTATAACACAAATGCTCCTGGCAATAGTGCTCATGTTCTTTTGGAGCCGAATCCAGTGGCAAAGGGTGGTAAGCATATTGGGGAGCCTTATAAACCTGGGAGTGGCCGTATGGTTATTTGTTACTGTGTGGCAGGGGGGAACCCTTTCCATACAGGCAGGAAACTGGGAGGCACCTTTCGGGATCACCTTTGTAGCCGATACCTTTTCCGCAACCCTGGTGCTGCTCACGTCTATTGCAGGTGTGGCTGTATCGAGTTTTTCGGCCGGCTCTGTAATACCAGCGCGTTTAAAGTTCGGGTTTTTCCCCATTTTCCATTTCCTGTTACTGGGGCTAAACGGCGCTTTTCTTACAGGTGACATCTTCAACCTCTATGTGTGGTTTGAGATTATCATTATCACCTCTTTTGTCTTGCTCACCATTGGGGGCGAGAAGGCACAGCTTGAAGGGGCTGTAAAATATTTCACACTTAACATTTTGGCTTCAATT
>Ga0098069_100660_pt1 | contig 12520 bp, 8 predicted proteins | sample 27_taG_FD_92584 | JGI IMG/M metagenome (GOLD analysis project Ga0098069, IMG submission 92584) | Marine viral communities from Cariaco Basin, Caribbean Sea - 27_WHOI_OMZ | ecosystem: Environmental > Aquatic > Marine > Oceanic | place: Caribbean Sea: Cariaco Basin | collected 2014-11-09 | reverse complement strand
GAATAGATTGTAAAATTGGAGTTTCAACCTCAAAATATTCTCTTTCATTGAAGAAGTTTCGCATTGCGTTGAACAATTTTGTACGCTTTACGAAGATCTCTTTAACTTTAGGGTTTACAGCTAAATCGGCGTAACGTTGGCGATAACGATGTTCGGGATCGGTAAAACCATCGTAGGTATTTCCTTCTTTATCGGTTTTAGGAAGTGGCAAAGGACGAATGGATTTGCTCAGCAAAGTGAAATCCTTAACCATCACAGTCATTTCCCCAACCTGGGTTTTAAAAAGTTCGCCTTCAATTCCTATAAAATCGCCAATGTCCAGCAACTTTTTATATACATCATTGTATTTGCTTTTATCTTCACCGGTACAAATTTCGTCACGGTTAAAATAAACCTGTAACTTTCCTTTAGAATCTTGTATTTCGGCAAAAGAGGCTTTTCCCTGGATGCGGCGAGACATTAATCTCCCGGCCATCACCACTTTCTTTCCTTCTTCAAAATTTTCCTTAATGTCTTTGCTGGTATCTTCCACCGGGAACAAATCTGCCGGATACGGGTTAATACCTGCTTTTCTTAATGCAGAAAGCTTCTCTCTTCTTACTATTTCCTGTTCAGATAATTGCATACTCGTATTTAAATTAATTGTTTGCTTTGGCAAAACGAGTGCAAATATAGTGACTATGTGGCTACCAACCAATGCGATACAAACCTGAATTTTTGATAAAATTTGGAAGGTGAAAATGCACTTCTTTATGAAATAAGTTTTCTCTATTTATAATCTTATCTTTGCGGTATAATTTGGTAATAGCTTTAGATAAATGAGTGTTTGGCGTGTTATTCTTTCTGTTTTATTTCCTCCGCTAGCGGTTTACGATCGTGGGTGTGGTTCTATATTAATAGTTCTGATCCTTACTGTTTTGGGGTGGATTCCGGGCGTAATCGCTGCACTAATTATTCTGAATAATCCAGGAAAAGGTGTATGAACAAGAAAATAGATTTACAGAATTTAGGTTATAAAGATTATAAAGAGACCTGGGACTACCAGGAAAGTCTTTTTAAAGAAATTCTCGATATTAAGATTAAGAATAGGAGGCAGGACTTAAATGAAATTACTCCCAATTACCTCTTAATGGTAGAACATCCGCACGTTTATACCCTTGGGAAAAGTGGCGATATAAAGAATTTGCTTATTTCTGAAGCCGAGTTAGAGAAAAAGCAGGCAACTTATTATAAAATTAATCGCGGTGGTGATATTACTTATCACGGGCCGGGACAGTTGGTAGGTTACCCGATTTTAGATCTGGATAATTTTTTTACCGATATCCATAAATATCTTCGGTTCCTGGAAGAGACAATAATTCTAACACTTGCCGATTATGGTCTGAAAGCGGAACGAAGTAAAGGCGAAACAGGAGTTTGGCTTGATGTGGGTACACCTTTTGCCCGAAAGATTTGTGCAATGGGCGTTCGCGCCAGTCGCTGGGTAACTATGCATGGTTTTGCTTTAAATGTAAATGCCGATTTAGGCTATTTCGATCATATTATTCCCTGCGGAATAGAAGGTAAAGCGGTTACTTCTTTAAATGTAGAACTCGGGAAAAAGGAAATTCCTTTAGCCGATGTGCAGGAGAAGATTTTAAAACATTTTGCTGAATTATTTGAGGCAGAATTCAATTAGAGCTTATACATTAAAATCTCTTTATCACCTCCTGTTACTACAAATTCTGGACGTTGATCTATATCTACATTGTTTAAATTAATTCCCGAAGTTCCATAAACCGGGAAACCGGGAAGAAGTTCGGCATTGCTATCAAATACAAATACTTTTTGCGTTTGTAGATCGGTTAAACCGATGTAGTATTTATTATTTACATAAAAGATTTCCGGTGCGGTGTAAAGTCCGTAATCCAGGCTTATTTCTTTTCCTTTTATCTTTAAAATGTTTTCTGAAAGACTAACCAGTAAATTTGGTCTTGCAACTATACTATGATTTTCGCTAAAATCGGTCTTTTCTGTATTTATTGACCCATTTTGCGTCACTTTTATAAGATTTCCTTCAGCGTTGGTAGAGACAAAATCATTTTCGAACTCATACCATTCATTTTCAGAAAAATCTATGCTTTCTTTTACTTTTACCCGATGCTCTCCCTGCCGACTTAGAATATTTAGCTTCCCAGATTTTTCAGGAAATACTATGTAATCTTTGTTGGTGATTCTTAAATGTTTTGGAGCTATTAGAATTTCAGAATTGGTTTTCCTGAAATCAAATCCTTTTACACTTTTTCCGTTTTTATCATACATAAAAACTTCGTCCGTTTGTGTGACCAAAAAGCGGTATTTCCGGTTGTTATCGTAATCAAATAAGGACAAAGGCTGCGTGATTTCATCGTTGAATTTTAGCGGAAAAGGTTTTACCGTATTCCCATTTCTATCTAAAACTTCTATGGAATATGGAGTGGCAAAAGTGAGCTGAAATTTTCCGTTTTTAAAAAGGTCAACCTGTTTAATCTTTCCTAAGATCGGCCCTTTAAGTTTCTTCTTCCAGAAGATCGTCCCTTTATTGGAGATAAGGTAAAGGGTGTTATTTATATCCTGAACCACAATATCCATTTGATTATTCAGGTGATTTTTCACCAAAACCGGCTCAGTTAATAATTCGGCTTCCAGGTTTACCGAAAGGATTTCTTCGGTTTTATTATTTGAATTATTTTGCTCGTTCTGCGATTCGAAACTCCCATGGATATGAGCAAAATCGTCTTCCTCTACCAATTGCAGGATTGCCAGTTTATGCTTACCGAAATTTAGATTTTCCATTTCGGCACTAAATTCTTTAGAAACCGCCTCAGCTAATTTATTTTTTAATTGTGCTGTTTTGCCGGCAATGAGTAGAGAAGATTCTTGCGCCAGGTTTTTCTCGCTGTCCTTATAGTAAGCCTCGTTTGCAAGGGAATTTTTATTTACATAATCGGCAATTAAATCGCGAAGTTGCGGTATGTTATTGGCAAATACGATGTATTGGTCAATTGCAGCCGCAAAATCTGTGGATTTAGGATTAAAGAAGGGACTAAAAAGTTCATTAAAAACATCAGGTTGCGTTACCTTATATATAGGAAAGTCACGATAGTTTTCTTCTAAATTGGCAAAGCCAGAAATTAAGTCGGTAGCTTCAGTTGTTATTAATGTTTTTATTGCGAATAAAGAGTTTTCTTCAGCTAGAATAATTCCGGCTTCCTGTGTGTTTAATATGATTCTGTCTCCAGGTTTTTCAATAGAATCTTGTCTGAATTCTTTTAAATTCTGAAGGAAGATTTCTGGATTTTGATAGCCCAAAGCAGCAAATCCACCTGATTTTTCCGGAACAACTTTGGCGAATTCTATAGATACCGTGCCGGCATTTGAAAGAATTTTATGAAGGTTCTTTTTACCATCTGGAATGCTGAGTCCATTAAAGGAAATTCCACTTTTTGAAAATTCCAGGTCTACGGCACTCCAACCCGCGTAATTCTTTACATTTTCCAAATCTAAGTTAGGAAATAGACTTTGCTGAAAGTTTTCCAGCCTGGCGTGATTTATAATCAGGGAAGTTTTTTTAGGCGCGATCGCTTTATAAGCTTTCTCGAAACCTTGGTTTTTAAGAAGATTCTCTTTTTTCAAGATTTGCCGTAATTGCGTTTCAGAATTTGAAATAATAAATGGGGTATTTTCTTCTGAAATAAAAAACTCATTTCCTTCTAAGCTGAGCTTTTGGTAATTTAAGCCTTCCGCTTTTATATTTTCAATAGATTTATTTTGAATGGAATCTAATTGAAAATTAGGTTGCTGTTTACTTATAATGGTATAAGTGAATTTTGAATTTTTAGAAACCGAAATACTAATAATGCTTTCGGTAAGGCTGTCGGCATATTTTAAAAATCCCAGATCGTTTTGAATACTACTTTTTGCACTAAGGGAATTTTCCTTTAAAAAGGGAAGCGCCTTCAAATCTTGTTGAAATTGCTTTAGATTAGATGTTTGGATAATTAGCGCCGCATCGTTTGGAATAAAATCACTAAGATTCTTGACTTTCTCCCCATTTTGGCAGGAAAATAATAAAAGGATACTCAAAAATGTGAAGAGACTTTTCTTCATAAATTGTCGGGATTTTCAACAAATATATAAGTTATAGGGTAAGTTTAAGTTGCTCTGGCAGGAGTTTAAAACTTTTTCTATGATAAGGAGTACTTCCAAATTCCATTATTGCTTGCCTATGTTCTCTTGTGGGATATCCTTTATTTTTCTGCCAGTTATACATCGGAAATTCCTGGTGTATCTTTTTCATAAATTCATCGCGGGCGGTTTTGGCTAATATTGAAGCTGCAGCAATGCTAAGGAATTTTCCATCACCTTTTATTATGCAATCGTGAGATATATTGCGAAAGGGTTTAAATTTATTACCGTCTACAATGATATGTTCGGGTTCACAGTGTAATTGTTCTATGGCACGATGCATCGCTAAAATAGATGCATTTAATATATTTATCTTATCTATTTCCTCCATATAAACGTGGGCAATTCCATAAGAAAGCGCCTCGTTTATTATAATTTCTTTAAGACTGTTGCGATCTACCTCCTTGATTTGTTTAGAGTCATTTAACAGTTTATTTTTAAATTTCTTCGGCAGAATAACGGCAGCAGCTGTTACGGGCCCGGCAAGGCAACCACGGCCGGCTTCATCGGTGCCGGCTACCTGGCACGGTAGGTTGAACATTTTTAGCATAATGCAAAAGTTGTAAGAATCCCGGTTCTACGCAAAACTATTATCCTTTTTTCCTCGTATATATTGCATAGGGAAGCTTTTAAAATGCAATGCATACATAGTATATTCTTTCGATTATTGTCTTTTTCGTATTAAAATTGATATAAAGTTGTTCTAACCTCGTGCTGTCGATTTTGTATATTTTTGTTGAATTCGTAAAAAAATAAGGCTTCAAAGGTCTGATATTTTACATCTTTTAAAGATATTTTAATATGAGGAATGATAATTCAATTAAAAAATCATTTGGTTTATTAAGATTTTATTATGATTTTTGGCAAAGGCTAATTCAAATTTAAATAATAATGAAAAACAAATTACATGGAATTCTTACGCTACTATTAGCGTTTGTAGTGCAATTTACATTTGCACAGGAAAAAGTGGTGACTGGTACAGTCATCGATGAAGATGGTTTGCCCTTACCCGGGGTGAACGTTATTGAAAAGGGTACTACTAATGGTACTCAAACTAATTTTGACGGGGAGTATAGTCTTTCTGTAGATATAGGTGACGTTGTTACCTTTAGTTATGTAGGTTTCGGTACTCAGGAAATTACTGTTGGGGAGGCCGATGTTTATGATATTACGCTTGGTACCGATGCTGCTGCCTTGAATGAAGTGGTAGTAGTAGGATATGGTACCGCAACAAGGCAATCTTTTGCTGGTTCTGCAACTACTATTGATACAGAAAATTTAGAAACCAAAAACTTTGCTAACGTTTCTCAGGCTTTAGCAGGGGAAGTTGCCGGTGTTAATGTAATTAATACCTCTGGACAGCCGGGTACTGCTTCTACTATTAGAATTAGAGGTTTTGGTTCTGTAAACGGTAACCGTGATCCATTATATGTTGTAGATGGAGTTCCTTTTACGGGAAGTATTAACTCTATTAACCCAGCGGATATTAAAAGTACTACTGTTTTAAAAGATGCTACCGCTACTGCAATTTATGGTTCTCGTGGATCAAATGGGGTTATTTTGCTTACTACTAAAACAGGAACTTCAGGAGAAGATTACATCGAAGTAGATGTCAGAACTGGTGTTAACGACCAGGTGATTCCTAGATATGATGTGATTAAGTCACCAGAAACTTATATTGGCCTTGTTTGGGAAGGTATTTACAACCGTGGTGTTATTACCGGTGATGCCGAAGGTAATCCGGTAGAGTATGCTAACGCTAGATTATTTTCCGACAACTATGTTCCTGCTGGTTACAATCTTTGGAACGTAGATTCTGCTTCTGAATTAATTAATCCTGACACTCGTATGGTTAGAGATGGAGTAACCAGAAGATTTACTCCACAAAGATTTGAAGATGCTACATTTGATGCGGCTATTAGAACTGAAGCTAACGTTCGTTTTGGTGGTGGAAATGAAAAAACATCTTATTTCGCTTCTGCAGGTTACCTGAATGATAATGGTTATGCTGTTAATACAGGGTATGACAGATATACTACTCGTTTAAACGTAAAGTCTCAGGTAAAGGAATGGTTGAATGTATCAGCGAATATTGGTTATGCCTATTCAGAACAAATGGAGAATGGCCAGACCGTAGGTTCTGAAAACGTTTTTGAGTTTGCTGATAAAACTGCACCTATTTTTGGAGTGTTTTTAAGAGACGATCAGGGAGAAAGAGTGCCAGATCCTGTTTTTGGTGGATTTCAGTATGACTATGGTAGTTTCTCCGGTTTCAGAACAAGACCTCAATCTGACGGATTGAACCCTGTTGGTTCTGCCTTATATGACTATGTTAATACAGATAGACATGAATTAAACGGAAGCTTCGCTTTAGATTTTAGCATTACTGACCATCTTTCATTTGAAACCAAATTTGGTGCTCAATATGCAATGGACAGATATACTAGTGCCGATAACCCATTCTACGGGTCTGCACAAGGTGACGGAGGAACATTATTTAAGGCCGACACTGAAACTTTGACCACTAACTTTTTACAGTTATTGCGTTATGAAAATCAATTCGGAGATCATAGCTTTGATGCTTTAATTGCGCACGAATCAAATGATTTTGAACGTAATTATAATACTGCGTTTAAGACAAAAGCTGTTGCTGCAGATATTTATGAGTTAAACAACTATGTTGTAGCTGCGAGTCCTGCTACAGGATATAATGAAGGAAGATCTATCGATTCTTATTTCGGTCAGGTTAATTATAACTATTTAGATACTTACTATCTTACTGGATCTATTCGTCGTGATGGGTCTTCTCGTTTCGTAAATGAAAAATGGGGTACTTTTGGATCTGTTGGTGCTGCCTGGGTAGCTTCTAACGAAGATTTCCTTGCTAACAGCGACCTGTTTTCTTTCCTTAAGTTTAAAGCTTCATTCGGTGTTACCGGTGATGAGGCTCAAACCGACGCGGCTGGTAATCCTATATACTATCCTGGTTACGATACTTTTAGTATTAATAACCTTAACGATGAGATCTCTCTTTCCACTTTAGGTAACGGAAATCCAGATCTTACCTGGGAAACTTCAACAATGTTCCAGGTAGGTACAGAATTTGGATTAGGTAGATGGTTAGATGGTGCAATAGATTATTATATCAAGAATACCACAGACCAGATCTTTTCACGTAGAGTAGGACCATCTCAAGGTATTGCTATTATTACCGTAAACGATGGAGATTTAAGAAATGCCGGTTTAGAATTCAACTTAACAGGTCATTTAGTTCAAACTAAAGATTTTAACTTAGATCTTAGTGTGAATGGTGAAGTTCTTGAGAACGAGATCACAAAAATGCCTTTAGACCCTTCTACGGGTGAAGAAAGAATTTTGGATGTGTCAAACGCTCCTTTCGCATATTCTGAAGGTAGATCTATTTTTGAAATCTATACTAGAGAGTATGCAGGTGTGAATTCTGAAAATGGAGCACCGCAGTGGTACCAGTATTTTAACGATGCTAACTCTAATGGAACTCTAGATGCCGGTGAAGATGCAATTCAAAATATGCCTCTTTACTTAAATGACAACCCAGACGCAAATGTAGAAAGGGAAATTACTGAAACCTATGCTAACGCTACCCAAAAGTATATTGGAAAGTCTGCGATTCCAGATGTTAGAGGTGGTATGAGATTAAGTGGTAACTGGAAAAATTTCAATTTCGGTGCTCAATTAGTGTATAGCCTTGGTGGGCATGCTGTAGATTTTCAGTACGCAGAATTAATGAGTGATCGTTTTGGTGCAGTTGGAAACAACTACAGTTCAGATATCTTAAACAGATGGCAAAACCCTGGTGATGAAACAAGTGTTCCAGCTTTATCTGATAACGCTTATACTAATGTTACTTCCACTTCAGATCGTTTTGTTACTAGTACAGATTACATTGCTTTGAATAATGTTAGATTAGGTTACACTATCCCTAAAGAAATGTTTGGAAACACTGGGATAAACTATATAAACCTATATGTATCTGGAGATAACCTATACGTGAAAACTGCTAGAGAAGGTTTCCTTCCTAATACTGCAGAAGATGGTAACTCAGGACGTCGTTTGTATGCACCTTTAACTACGGTTACTGCTGGTGTAAGAGTTAAATTTTAAAAAATAAAAAAGTTAGATATGAAAAACTTATTTAAATTAACATTGCTGTCATCCGCACTACTTACGGTAGTGGGATGTAGCGAGGAGTTTCTAGAGAAGGAGCCCTCTGAATTTCTAACCCAGGAGCAGGTGACTGAAGCTGCTGAGAATAACGCCGATGTACTTGCAGGTACTTTAGCCGGTATTTATTCGCTCCAGTTTGAATCTGAATCTGGTGGAACAACTAACCATGATGACTTTGGTCAAAAAGGTTACGATATTTACGGAGATATGCTTTCTGGAGATTTGGCACTTTCTGTAAGTTCTTTTGGATGGTACCGAGCTGACATTACTGAGTTTCAGGCTCCCCTTGATTTTACCAGACAAAGAAATTATATGCCTTGGAGATATTACTATAGAATCATCCGTTCGGCTAACTTGGTTATCGATGCCCTTGGAGGGAATGACGCTACACCTGAAGTTTTAGAAAACCAGTATATTCTTGGACAAACTAAAGCGATGAGAGCACATTCTTACTTTTACCTTGCTCAGTATTATCAAAATGAGTTTAACCCAGGTTCTGAAATTTTACCTCTTTACCTAACTCCGGAAGATGAAAATGGACCTAAAGTTACTGCTAGAGAAATCTATGATGTAATTGAGGCGGATCTAAATTCGGCAATTTCTTTGCTGGATGGCTTTACTAGAGCTGCTAAAAACGAGATCAACCAGGATGTTGCTAAAGGTATTTTGGCTTATGCATTAGCAGCACAAGGTGACAGATGGCAGGAAGTTAAAGACTTAACTGATGATGTTAAGGGTAACTATCCAATTATGACCGCTGAAGAAGTTGCTAGAGCTGACAGAACTGATGATGGTGTAGATAACCCAACCGGTGGAGGTTTTAACGACGTAAATACAGCAGGATGGATGTGGGGTGTTGACCTTACTACAGACTCTGGTGTTGGACTTGTATCTTGGTGGGGACAAATGGACTATTTCTCATATAGTTATGCTGGTTATGGTGATTACAAAGCTATTGATGCCGGTCTGTTTGCTCAAATACCTGATAACGATGTTAGAAAAAACCAATTCTTAAATAACCCGGAATCTTCTAACCACTTGCAGCCTTGGGGTAAATTCTATGATCCTGCACGTGTGCCAAGAGGGCCATCTCAGGTTATTACATTAGATTTAGTGTATATGAGAGTAGCTGAGATGTATTTATTAAATGCTGAAGCTGCTGCTAATCTTGGTATGGAAGAAGAAGCTAAAATGGCCTTGTCTATGCTTCTTGATGAAAGAGTAGACGATACTAGCTACCTTGATGGTCTTTCTGGACAGGATCTTATTGATGAAATCTATCTTCAAACTCGAATCGAGCTATGGGGGGAAGGTAAGTCTTATTTAGCGATGAAGAGAAATAAAGCTACTGTAGTTAGAGGAGCTAATCACTTGTCATTTGTAGGGGATGCAATTCCTTATAATGCAGAAGAGCTTACTTTTGAGATTCCAGAAGCTGAAATTCTTTACAATCCAGCAATCAATACTCAAAATGATTAAGTTTTAAAATTTTTATTAGCATACAAAGCCCTCGGTTCAACCGGGGGCTTTTTCTTTTTATATGAGAGGAATAATCTTTAAATAAACTGATAGGATAATTGAATGCTTCATATAAAGTTCTGGCCATTTTAAATCTTACTTAATGAGTATATGTTTTTCAAATAATATAACTTTGTTGCAAATCTTACTTAATGAAGAAGATATTATTCGTTTTGTTGATAATTCCAATATTAGGTATTTCGCAAACTAGACTTTCTGGTTCCCCGGGAGGTGAAAATGCTGAAGATGCAAATGAGGAAGAAGACACTATCAAACCCCCAATTTCAGCTTATAAAATTATTTCAGTAGCTAACGACACTACTTTTGTTGACACTACGCTTACCATAGAAAAAGATTATAAATTTAATTATCGCCGTAAAGATGATTTTGAATTATTGCCTTTTTCTAATACCGGACAAACTTATAATCGTCTCGGGATGGACTTTGATGCGCAAAAACTATATCCTGAATTTGGTGCGCAGGCAAGACATTATAATTTTCTTGATGTAGAAGACATTAATTATTATCACGTTGCTACCCCGTTCACAGAAGCTTATTTTAAAACGGTACCGGAACAGGGCCAGCAGTTAGATGTATTGTTTACAATGAATACCTCTGAAAGATTAAATTTTTCTGTGGCTTATAAAGGAGTTCGCGCCCTGGGGAGATATCAGAATATTCTTACCAGTACCGGCATTTTTAGATTCGGACTTACTTATAAAACTTTAGATAGAAAATATCATTTAAGAACACATTTTGTTTCGCACGATTTACTCAATCAGGAAAATGGTGGTTTTTCAGATTTAGCACGTCAGCAATATATTGATAAGGAAGAGGAATTTGAAGATCGCTCTCTGCTAGAAATGAAATTTGAAAATGCTGAAAGCACTCTGTATGGAAAACGTTTCTATCTTGATCATTATTACCAGGTGGCCGCGCCAGATTCTTTATCCTCAAATGCACTAAAAGTTGGGCATATCTTCAACCACGATTATAAAAAGTTTGATTTTATTCAAACCAATGCGGCAAACGATATTTTTGGACCTTCTTTTCAGCGAGCAAATTTAAGAGATCGTGTGCGTTTGACTGAGTTTTATAATGAAGGTTATGTAGAATGGTCTAATAAAACGTTGGGAGAAGTAAAGGCTAAAGCCGCGGTTAAAAATTTTGAATATGGATATAAGACCTTTTATATCCGGGAAAACGATACCATTAATAATAAACTTACCGGCGTAAATTATTCTATTGGCGGGGAGTATAGAAAGAGTATTGGCGGGTTTGATGTACAGGCAGATGCTATGCTTAATCTGGCTGGAGATTTTACAGGCAGCTATTTTGCAGCAGAAGCAGGTTATAGCCTGGATAAAGAGAACAGGTTACAGTTTGGTTTTAACCAAAATAGCCATATGCCCAATTACAATTTCCTGCTCTATCAAAGCAATTATATCAATTATAATTGGCAGAACGATTTTGATAATGTGAATACGCAAAGTATCTATGGTGAATTGCGGTCTAAAAAATTACTTAATATAGAAGGTAGATTAACGCAAATTCAGAATTACACTTATTTCACCGAAAATGAAGATACTTTGGTGAAGCCGTTTCAGGCTGGAGACCAGGTTAGGTACTTAAAATTAAAAGCCAGTAAAAAGTTTGATTTTGGTGTTTTCGCCATAGATAATACATTAATGTATCAAAATGTACTGGATGGCGCTTCGGTATTAAGTCTGCCCGAATTTGTAACCCGTAATACCATATATTATAAAGATGAATGGTTTGATAAGGCCCTTTACCTGCAAACCGGGTTTACATTTAAATATTTTACCAAATATAATATGAATGCCTACGATCCGGTCTTAGCCGAATTTTATGTGCAGAACTCAGCTGAATTAGGGAATTATCCTGTAGTTGATTTCTTTTTTAATGGGAAAGTAGATCAAACCCGAATCTTTTTTAAGCTGGAACATTTAAATTCTCTAATAGATAAGAATAATAACTTCGTTGCTCCCGACTATCCTTATACCGATTTTTTGGTGCGTTTTGGTGTGGTTTGGAACTTTTTTCTCTAATTTTTATTGTTGAAGTTATTCTCTTTCGCCTCCTTTTTAACCTTTTAAATGCTGAATTGTTTCCTGAATGTCTCTAATTCGATTGAAATTGAGATGAGATGTGATGATTTTATAAGAAATCTTGAAAAATAATTAAATTTAAAATTATTGTTGTGCATCTAAAAAACAGCAGTATATTTGCATCCGCTTTGAGACACAACGAGGGTTGCGGAGTAGAGCGGGAAGTTCATTACATATTGGGATACGGTGTTTTTTTAAAGGCAATAAAGCTTAAAAAAATAAAAGTAAAAAAACTTATTTTTTACTTGCCAGAATCAAAAGAGGGTGTATATTTGCAGCCGCAAAAACAGCGAAGGTTTTTAATAAAAACGGCAGCTGTTTTGAAGTTCTTTTGAGAATGGAAAGCTTTAAAAAAAAAGTCAAAAATTTTTCTAAAAAAGATTTGGCGGATAAAGAAAAAGCATTGTATATTTGCAGCCGCTTACGGCGCAACTGAGTTCCCAAAAATACTGAAAAGAAAT
>Ga0098069_100656_pt1 | contig 12571 bp, 15 predicted proteins | sample 27_taG_FD_92584 | JGI IMG/M metagenome (GOLD analysis project Ga0098069, IMG submission 92584) | Marine viral communities from Cariaco Basin, Caribbean Sea - 27_WHOI_OMZ | ecosystem: Environmental > Aquatic > Marine > Oceanic | place: Caribbean Sea: Cariaco Basin | collected 2014-11-09 | reverse complement strand
GAGGAAACGCCGCCGGTGACAAAGATATACTTGGTTTCAGCCATTGTAGAGAGATGTTTGTGCGTCTTTTTATTCAGGGCGCTAAATTACAAAGAAGAAAAGAAAAAGAAACCATTTGCAGGATAATATGTTAGCAAAACTTTAAGGAATAAAATGTTTCAGAAACTCCTCAAAAATGGCATTATCGCGGGTATTTTTTCCGAATGCTTCGCAGGATATCTTCCATCCCGTTCACCTTAAGGTCCAGTACCTGCTGTAGTTGATCGCCGGTTTTTCCCTTCGGAAATCCCTGTTGCCTGAACCAGACCAGGTAAAATTCAGGTAGTTCTGAAAGATAGCGGCCTTTGTATTTGCCAAAATGCATCTTCGCATGGGCGAGATCGAGAAGGGCTTTGTAATCTGGTTTGAGGTCCATGCCGCTAAGTTCTCAAAAATGGCAAAATTGAAAAGCTTTTTTTCTGAAGTTTTTCCGAAGAAATTCAGCAGTAACCCCAACCTTCTTAAAGGTTAAAATCTTGGTAATTCCGCCTGTATTTTCTGGCAAATTTTGAGCTTTTGAGTAATTTCAGCCAAAAAGAAATCAATGGCAGTAATAGGATCAATAATAAAAGGGCTTATACAGGTAACCGATGCAGTTACTTCAGACCCCAAACCGTATGAAGCGCAGGCCGAAGTGTTGAAAAACCTTTTGAACCGGGCCAAAAATACTGCTTTTGGGCAGCATTACGGTTTTGAAGAGATTCTTGATGCCAATGATATAAAGGCAGAATTTGCCCGCCGAATTCCCATTTTTGACTACAACAAAATCAACGCCGAGTGGTGGGGCAAAATGCACGAAGGCCAGGAAAATGTGACCTGGCCCGGCAAACCACCTTATTTTGCGCTTAGTTCGGGTACCACAGGTAAATCGAGCAAGAGAATTCCCGTTACCGATGATATGGTGGAGGCCATTCGCCAGACCGGGATCAAGCAGGTGGCTTCTCTGGCAAATTACGACCTGCCTTCCGACTTTTTTCAGAAGGAGATCATGATGCTGGGCAGCTCAACCGACCTTAAGCAGGTGGAAGACCACGAAGAAGGCGAAATAAGCGGGATTAGTGCCAGCAACATTCCTTTCTGGTTTCGTAATTTTTACAAACCCGGTATGGAGATTTCACAGATTGAAGATTGGGATGAGCGGGTGCTGGAAATCGCAAAAGAGGCCAGAAACTGGGATATTGGCGCCCTCACCGGCATCCCATCCTGGACAGAGCTCATGCTCAAAAAGATCATTGAATACCACGGGGCCTCCAATATTCATGAGATCTGGCCCAACCTGCTGGTATATTCTACGGGCGGGGTTGCTTTTGAACCTTACGAAAAAGCTTTCGATAAACTTGTGGCCCGGCCGCTGGTGGTGATAGATACTTACCTGGCTTCGGAAGGATTTATGGCATTCCAGTCCCGGCCCCAAACACATTCCATGCAACTGGTGGTAGACAATGGTATTTACTTTGAATTTGTGCCTTTTAAACCTGAACACATAGGAGATGATGGTTCCGTAAAAGCCGGTGCGCCTGTACTCCCGCTGGAAGAAGTGGAGCCCGAAAAAGATTATGTGCTGTTGATTAGTACGGTTTCGGGAGCCTGGCGGTATGTGATTGGCGATACCATAAAATTCACTGATGTAGACCGTCTTGAAATAAGGATCACGGGTAGAACAAAATTCTTCCTTAATGTGGTAGGCTCCCAGCTTTCGGTCAACAAAATGAATGATGCCATTAAAGAAATGGAACAAAAATTCAACATCACCATCCCCGAATTTACTGTGGCCGCAGTTAAAAAGGACGGGGAATACATCCATAAGTGGTACCTGGGCACCGAAGCTGAAGTTGATGAAAATGAACTGGCAGCAGCCCTCGATAAGGCCCTGCAGGAAGCCAATAAAAACTATGCTGTGGCCAGGAACAAAGCTTTAAAAGGCGTTGAGGTGGTAAAGACCTCTCCCGATACTTTTACTTCCTGGAGCGCAGCCAATAAAAAGAAAGGCGGACAGGTAAAAATGGAAAAGGTGATGAATGAAGAAAAATTCGCAGCCTGGGAAGAATTTGTCAGTAAGCAATGAACCATTACCAATAAATCAAGAGTAATCAATAAACAATATTCAATATTCAATAATCCTTACTCCTTTACAGCTGTTCTTCTTCGAGTTTGTTTACAAGTACCAGGATCTCTTCGGGGGAAAGGTAGAGGCGGGCGATCCTTTCTTTGTAAGTGTCAGATAAGTGGGAGTTATTCAGGATAAAATCTTTGGTAGCAAGAATGTATTCGCTCATTCCGGCATTTACGGCGTAGGTATCGGCAGCACGTTCGGCCTGTTTGATGTAGTTTTCCGAAGTAATATACCTAAACCCGAAAATCACCAGCCCCATAGCCGATTTATCACGGTAGTCCATAACATGCCCCAGCTCATGTCCCAGCCAGCCAATTAAGACTTCGGAAGGCACATCGGCCATAGAGAACTCTTCTTTTTCAATAAGAAACCTGCTGCTCATAAAGATGTTGTAGCTCCTGTCGTTCTTTCCTTTAAAGAGGTTGGCAATTTTAGGCTGCGCCTGCATGAAAGATTTTTTGATGCTTTCCTTGTATTTAAATTCAATTTCCACGTTTTCAAGTTCGGGGTAGTAGGAGAGTGCTACTTTTGCCTCGTGTAGTATACTTTTTGGGATAATCTTGTTGCCCTGGTAAACGATCTTTTCTTCTTTCATGTCTTTTTTTGCGGCACAGCCCCAGTTTCCTGCCAATATAGGCAGCAGGAGCAGTAAAGCAAGTATTTTTTTGAGCGGTTTATGCATGGTATTTCCTTAAGCCTGCCGTGATAAGTTATAATATCCCCAATCAAATACTTTGAAATATTTCTTAAAAGATGGGTGCTTTTACAGATTTTGGCTAATTTGAAGGAACTGTAAAAAATCAAGCATTATGCCAGAACTACCCGAGATCACGCTGTACAAAGATTACCTCGATGCTACATCGCTCAACAAAAAAATCACTGCAATCGATTTTTTACATACCGGCGGATTACAGGCGTCAAAAAAGGCGTTTACAGAGGCTTTTAAAGGAAAAAGATTGAAGAGTAGCCGCAGGTTGGGGAAGTACCTTTTTATTGAAACTACGGGAGATAAAGCCCTGGTGCTGCATTTTGGAATGACAGGAAAACTGGAGTATTTCAAAAATCAGGAGCCGCCAAAATATTCAGAAATAGTTTTTTCTTTTGAAGATAATGATCACCTGGCGTTTATATGCAAAAGGAAGCTGGGCAAGATCTTTATTGCTGAAAGTTTTGAAGGTTTCAGGCAGGAGAAGGAACTGGGGCGGGATGCACTCGAACTTTCAGAAGGCGAATTCCTTGAATTGTTTGAAGGTAAAACCGGAAGCATCAAAGGAGTGTTAACCGATCAACATGTACTGGCCGGAATCGGTAATTTATATTCTGACGAAATGCTGTACCAGTGCAAAATCCACCCTAAGACCAAAACCAACACACTTACGGCAGCAAAGAAGAAGCAAATGTATAAGAAGATGAGGCAGGTGCTTGAAACTGCCATTGAAAAGGAGGGAGTGCGAAAGGATTTTCCCGATTCCTACCTTATCAAACACCGAAAAGAAGGTGACGGCTGCCCTGCCTGTGACGGGAAGGTCAAAAAGATCAAGGTCTCCGGCCGCAGCACTTACTTTTGCCCATCCTGTCAAAAAGAGCAAAAATGAAGCTGCATATAGGTTGTTCCGGATATAATTATAAAGAATGGCGGGGGGCTTTTTATCCCGAAAAAATGCCTCAGCGGCAATGGCTGGAGTACTATTCCTCCATTTTTGACAGCGTGGAGATCAACAATACTTTTTACAGGTTTCCGCGGGAAAAGACTTTAAAATCCTGGAAAGAGACTGTAGAAAAAGCTTTTCAATTTACCCTTAAAGGGCATCGCTATATCACACACCGCAAAAAGCTGAAGGAAGTTTCCGAAAGTGTGAAAGATTTTGAAGAGCTGGCAAAGCTTCTGAAGAAAAACCTGGGCTGCATCTTATGGCAGTTGCCGCCAAACCTGCACCGCAATGACGACAAGCTCAGGGAATTCTGTAAGAGCCTTGATCCCGGCCTTAAAAATGTGCTTGAATTCCGCCACGATTCCTGGTATGACGATGGAGTCTACGAAATTCTGAAGGAGCACAACATCATCTTTAGTTCCATTTCCAGCCCCGAGTTCCCCGATGATTTCATTAGCACAGCGAAGACCGGTTACCTGCGTTTCCACGGAACGGGAAAAAACTGGTACGACCACCTCTATTCAAGATCTGAACTCGAGGCATGGCATAAAAAGATCACCAACAGCAGTGTTGATGAGGTGTATATCTATTTCAACAATGATATTCACGCCCATGCGCCTAAAAATGCACAGCAGCTAAAAGCACTTTTTGAACAGGCAAATTAGACCTCCATCTCCATCCCGTCATGCGCCGGGATAAGTTCTACCTCTTCTTCGAGGGCTTTGATCTTTTTCCTGCTCTCTTCGGAAGGATTTTCAAAGAACCATTCGCCATAGTGGCAAAATGCTATTTTTTTAGCGTGCGGAGATAGTAAGCGAATAAGATCGGGCACGCCGGTATGGCCAAAGATTTTGTCCTTTTTACGGTTGATGCGCCCGCCTTTCTTCATAAAAGTGGCTTCAGTGATCACGAGATCTATGGGCGGTAAACCTGCCAGGTTTGCTTTTTCTATCCAGGCTACATCTCCGGTGATAAAGATACTTTTTCCCTCTTTTTCAATGAGGTAGCCAAGGGATTTCAGTTTAAGTGCATGAATGACGGGGATGGGGGTGAAGCTATAACCTTCGACTTCAAACTTTCCTGAAATGACATTTAGATTTGGGATAAGTTCGTGAGCTTCGGGCCCAAAAAGGGCAATTTTGGGAGTGAATTTTTCTTTTTCAGGAACAAAAAAAGCATGATCGGGATGAAAATGGGTGAAGATTATGGCTTCGGGATGATGTTCCAGATAGGCTTCTTCGCCCAGGTCTATTAAGATCTTTTCATCAAGCAGGTAGCCTGTATGGCGGCTGTGTCCTTCCGCTTTAGGTTCTATTTTTCCTCGGGTGCCTAAAATTTTTATCTTCATAGTTACAAATTAAATTCCGAAGGGATAGGTTTCAGGAGTTTTAGCGCCATTGGGTTGCAGGTGCAGCGGGTGAAGCCCCCGGGTTTTGTCAATGTACAGAAAAGCGTCATATCTTTTTGATATTTTTGAGGGAACGTAGTTGCCCCGCTCTCGGTGTGGGTCGTACACCACGCCCACGGCACGGTGCCCAATTTTGTCCTGTAGTTTTTTGTGCAAATGAGTGCCTTCCTCAAAAAGCAGCAATTTGTTTTCGGCCCCCAGCGTATGCAGTTTTCGTTCTATACTGCCTTCAATCCCTTTTGGCAGGTCCATACTTTTCATGGGGGCGCCCCAAAAATCCCCGGCAACCACGCTGCCTTCATAAGAGCCGAAACCCACCAGGTAAACCCCTTGCTCGCTGTGCTGCTGCCTCACCAGCTGCCCTACGTTGTGCAGGCCTTGTGCGGCCATAGTAGTAGCCCTGGCATCCCCAATGTGTGTATTGTGTTCCCAAACGACCACTTTAGCATCTTTCCCATGATAATCTGTTAGCCTGTTGAGGGTTTCTACCATGTGGCTGTCACGCACGTTCCAGGAAGAATGGTCAAATTGGGCCATGGCCTCGTAGTATTTTTCGGCATTTTTGAGGACGAGGGAATTAAGTTCGGCATTGAGGCCTGCTTCGGGTTCATTCTCGTACTGCGAGGCTTTTTGCCTCACTTCCTTCAGCAGCTGCACTACTTCATTGCGGCATTTTTGCTGAAGTCCGCGGTAGGCTGTGACATACGAATCGTTCTTTCGGTAGGGTTCAAAACAATCGGCTGTACGCCGTGCGAGGGCGGCAACTTCAGGATCTTCTTTTTCGAGGTAGTTCACTATGATCTCCATAGATTCCCAGAGGCTGTAAACATCAAGGCCGTAGAAACCGATTTTATTTTTTTGATCCAGGTCTTTGTTGTGGTTCTTCATCCATTCGGCAAATGCGGCAATTTCCCAGTTGGCCCACATCCAGGTTGGCCAGCGCCTGAACTCTTTCAGCACATCGGCAATATGATCTGGCGTGCCGGGAAAATCTTTTACCCAGCGGTTGATCTCAAAACAATCTGGCCAGTCACCTTCAACAGCCACAAAATCGAAGCCTTTTTCTTTGATGAGCCGTTTGGAAATTTCGGCTCTCCAGGTGTAGTACTCATGGGTGCCGTGGCTGGCCTCTCCCAACAGCACATACCTGGAATCTCCAATTTTCTCCAGGAGCGGGTCCAGGTGCTGTACATTTTCCAGAGGTTTGATGTATTCTTTTTCTTTTTCCTTATCCAGTTTCATATCTCCAGTATTTTGTACAATAATTTACGAAAATGAACGGCGGGATAGAAAAATAAGCAGGGGCTTTAGAAAAGTTTAAGTCGGAATTAAACTTTTTTAAGGTCGTTTTAATTAATTTAGAAACCATGCAAACAGTTCAAATTGTAATTGGTCTCGCCATAATTTTATTTACTTACCTGGATTTTTTTCACACCACCCTTTCCGGAAACGGGTTTGGTATTTTCTCCAGAATTATAAACCAGATCCTGAACCGTATCATGATTCAAAACCGCAGCCGGTCAATTTTTAAATTTTCCGGAATTACGCATTTGTTATTGACCACTTTTCTCTGGATGCTGCTGCTTTTTATAGGAACCTACGCGGTTTTTAGTGCCGAAGATTCCATGGTGGTCAATGGCACCACCGGGGTGCCTGCCACAGTCCCCGAAAGGTTCTACTACACCGGTTACGTTCTCTCTACTTTGGGCGTGGGGGATTTTGTACCGGGCACCGATACCAGCAGGGTGCTCACCGGAATTTTGTCTTTTTCAGGTTTCATCTTAATTACCACGGGGCTTACTTATTTATTGAGCGTGATCAATGCGGTACTCGAAAAGAAGCAGCTTTCCTTTCTCATTTCTACCATGGGGAAAGATGTGGAAGAGATCTTTAATTTTTATAAGCAACAGGAAGATCTGGAAAACCTTATTTCCAATGCCGGCGACCTCAGGCAGCAAATTTTGCAAAATGCCAGTAGTTACCTGGCCTTTCCCATGGCCAACTATTTTCTTTCCAAGAATCATGAGTCGGCCCTTATTTTACAACTGGCAAGGCTTCACGAAGTAATTATGATCATTCGGCTCGACTGGCGGCAGGAGTCTGTTCAATATAAAAAGCTAACTGCAATTCTCAATGGGATCAAAAAGTACCTGGAACTTGGGCTAGAAGATGCCGGGGCTGCAAAGCATAATGAAGAAGAGCTCAAGACCTACAGGAGCTACTGGATGAAGCATGGTTACTACTTCAAGAATGAAAAAGCCGTAGACAAGCAGTTTTCATCAAGCCTTAAATATGCCGGCTGGAACTGGAAAGAGGTGTACAAGCTGAAGGAGGAGGAATAAAAAAAGCTGCTCAAAAATGACATTTTTGAGCAGCTTTAGAATTTAATATTTAACGGGAATTAGTTGGTAAGTTCCTGCCTCACTCTTTCCTGGAGCTGGGCGTCAGTTTGCAACTGGTTTGCAATTTCTTCATATCGTTCCAATGAAAGTCCGCTCTCTTTGATCATGCTTTCCATTTCCTGGCGGAAACCTGCCTGCATTTCGTTGAGCTGTGCGATAATGGCATCGTATTGTTTCTTTTCTTCAGGTGAAATGTCGGCGGCTTTTGCTTCCGGATTCATTTGAGCCTGGTGAATGGTATTAAACCTGGCTATTTCCATCCCTTTTTTGGTGATCAGCTCGCTAAGATCCTTCTGGGCTTCCTGGTTGATCATGCGCATCTTTTGAAAAGTAACCGCAAACTGCGCTATTTCCTGGTCAGTCACATTAGTTTGTGCCATTAAAGTTGAGGTGCCCAGCATCATAAAGAATAGGAGGCTAAAGATCTTCATTTTACGTAAAATCATAGTTTTTCAATTAGGTTTAGCACAAACCTAAAAGTTATGATTTAAAAAGGCAAAAAAAGCCCCCTTTTCGGGTTATTCTGAAGAAAAATCGCACTTTTCTCTCAAAAATGGCAAAAAATGACAGCTTTTTTCCTGAAGTTATTCCTGAACAGTTTCTTGTAATGCTGAAAGATCAAGTTTTACCTGCCCGCGCAAAATATCTTCAAAATCCTCCCTTTTTCTGATGAGGTGAGCTTCGCCCTTATACCACAACACTTCGGGCGGGCGGTAGCGGGAATTGAAGTTGCTGGCCATAGAATAGCAGTAAGCCCCTGCGTTGCTGAAAACCAGAATATCTCCTTCTTTGATCTCGGAAATCCTGCGGTTGCTCGCAAAAGTGTCGGTTTCGCAAATGTAACCCACTACCGAGTAGAATCTCTCTTTGCCATTGGGGTTTGAAAGATTGTGGATCTCGTGCCTGGAGCCGTAGAACATGGGGCGAATAAGATGGTTGAAACCGCTGTCTACACCTGCGAAAACCGTAGAAGTGGTTTGCTTGATGACATTTACTTTGGCCAGGAATTTTCCGGCTTCACTTACCAGGAACTTTCCGGGTTCAAAGGCTAAAGTAAGCTCCCGGCCGTATTCCTTACAAAAAGATTTGAATTTTGCTGTGAGCTTTTCGCCCAATTCTTCAATATTCGTCTCAATATCCCCTTCTTTATAGGGCACTTTAAAGCCACTGCCAAAATCCATAAATTCCAGGTCTTTGAAATTGCGGGCAGTTTCAAAAAGGATTTCCGAAGCATATAAAAATACTTCAATATCCAGTATATCGCTGCCGGTGTGCATATGTATGCCGTTAATGTGCATCCCGGTGTTTTCTACAATACGCAGCAGGTGCGGTATCTGGTGGATGGAAACGCCGAATTTTGAATCTATATGGCCTACAGAGATATTGGTGTTTCCGCCGGCCATGACGTGCGGGTTGATCCTTACACAAACCGGCACTTCCGGATTACGGGTGCCAAATTGTTCGAGTATGGAGAGGTTGTCAATATTGATTTGTACGCCAAGCTTTGCCACTGCTTCAATTTCTTCAAGAGAAACCCCGTTTGGGGTGTAAATTATTTTTTCGGGCTCTACGCCGGCCTCCAGGCCTAGTCTGACCTCCTGTATGGAAACGGTATCCAGCCCGGCACCCAACTGGCGGAACAAGCCTAGGACCGAAATGTTAGAAAGCGCCTTAACTGCGTAGTGCACCCTAAGGTTCTTTACGCCGCTAAAAGCATTGGTAAGTCTGTTGTACTGTGAAATGATTTTTTCGGCATCATATACATATACAGGGCTGCCAAATTTTTCTGAAATTTCTAAAAGGTCCTGGTTGTTCATACATTCAATATTAAGGGCGCAAAAGTAAAATGGATTTTCGGCTTTTGTCTATCGCCTGTCTAAAATTAACCAATTCTAACAAATTGTTATTTATAAAAGGAAGAAATGCAGCAAATTTAGCAGGTTTGAGCAGGGACGAGAAAAAGTTTTTTCGTAATTTTCAATTGTTAATCAATGATTTATGGTTTCCAGGCTGGCCCTTTTTCCTTTACAGAGTGTAGTGTATCCCGGTGAGGTCCTGCCCCTGCATATTTTTGAACCCCGTTACAAGGAACTTCTGGATGATTGTGAGGCAACAGGCATTAAGTTTGGAATTCCCACCTATATTGAAAACCAGCTCGATTACGGAACAGAGATGGAGCTTGTGGAAACGGTGCGGCGTTATGAAACCGGCGCCAGGGATGTTATTTGTAAAGGAACGAGAGTTTTCAGGATCAAAGAATTTCTTCAGCAGGAACCGGGAAAGATGTATGCTGGTGGTAACGTGGAATTTGTGGCGGAGCGCGAAGATACTTCCGAAGCCTTAAAAAAGCAGCTCCTAAACCTCATTTTTGAACTCTATGTTCACCTGGAAGTGCCGCGTCCCAAAGTGGATGTCGCGGCTTTCAAAAGTTATACGCTGGCTCATAAAATAGGGCTTTCCCTTCAGCAGGAATACGCTTTGCTGAAGCTTGCTTCAGAAAGGGCAAGGCAGGAATTTTTGATCAACCACCTCACTATTACCATCCCCATCCTTCAGGAAATGAACCGGGCAAAACAGGTCATTGAGCTTAACGGGCACTTCAGGAATTATGACCCGCTGGATTTTCGGGAATTCAGGCTGCGGACAAAAAAATAAGGGAAAATTGCCCTTTTTGAGAGGGAAATTAAAAAGATTGGCAGATTCCTCTAACATTTGTTACTTTTGTGCACCTTAACGAACACTGAAGAAACACCTAATTATGAACATACACGAATATCAGGGAAAAGAGATCTTGAGCAGCTTTGGTGTCCGCACTCAGCGCGGGATTGTTGCCCAGGACGCAAAAGAGGCAGTTGAGGCTGCAAAAAAACTTACCGAACAAACCGGTACTGGATGGCATGTCATTAAAGCCCAGGTGCACGCAGGTGGACGTGGAAAAGGCGGGGGGGTAAAGCTTGCCAAGAACCTCCAGGAAGTGGAAGAAATTGCAGGTCAGATTATTGGAATGAACCTGGTAACGCCACAAACTTCTGCAGAAGGTAAAAAAGTACACCAGGTTTTGGTGGCCGAAGATGTTTATTATCCCGGCGATAGCGAGCCTGAAGAATACTACATGTCTGTACTTCTTAACCGTTCTACAGGTAAGAACATGATCATGTATTCTACCGAAGGAGGTATGGATATTGAAACTGTGGCTGAAGAAACCCCTCACCTGATATTTAATGAAGAGATTGATCCCGCTACGGGACTGTTGCCTTTCCAGGCCAGAAGGATCGCTTTTAACCTAGGCCTTAGCGGAAATGCTTTTAAAGAAATGACCAAATTTGTAATGGCACTTTATGAAGCATTTGCAAAATCAGATTCTTCTCTTTTCGAGATCAACCCGGTACTTAAGACCAGTGACGACAAGATCATGGCGGTTGACGCCAAGGTGACGCTTGATGATAATGCCCTTTTTCGCCATAAAGATTACGCAGAGATGCGCGATGTGCGTGAAGAAAGTCCGGTTGAAGTTGAAGCTCGTAAAGTTGGCCTTAACTATGTTGATCTCGACGGAAACGTGGGATGCATGGTTAACGGTGCCGGGCTCGCAATGGCGACCATGGACCTTATCAAGCAGGCCGGGGGTGAACCCGCAAACTTCCTTGATGTTGGTGGTACTGCCGATGCAAAGAGAGTGGAAGAGGCTTTTAGGCTCATCTTAAAAGATGAGAAAGTAAAAGCGATTTTGGTAAACATTTTTGGAGGAATTGTGAGATGTGACCGTGTGGCTCAGGGAATTGTAGACGCATACAAGAACATGGGAGACACTATAAACGTGCCTATCATTGTTCGCCTGCAGGGAACCAATGCCGATATTGCCAAAGAATTGATCGACAACAGTGGGCTTGATGTTTACAGTGCGGTTGAATTCCAGGAAGCAGCAGATAAAGTGCAGGAAGTTCTTGCCTAAAAGAACTGCAACTTAAATAGAAAGACCCCGGAAATTTCCGGGGTCTTTTCGTTTATATCGCCTGCGGAAAAAATCTTCAGACTTTCCAGATTGCAGATTTGATAAACATTCTGCAACATTTCCATAACCCGATTTCTTTCTTCAGGAATGGCAATTGAAATACTTTTATTCCGGAAAACAAACTAAAGCTGCGGTGGTCATCACGAGCTTATATGGGATTATTTCAGAAGAAATTTCGGGAGGGGAGAAGAATTTTAAAGCAGGTTTTTGCATAACCGAAGCACCTCGAAGCAATATAAAAGAAGAGAAATAAAAAAAAAGCTGTAACAAATGAGTTGACTCACAGTCTTTAAAGTACAATCATCAATCAATCCTTTAATATTAATCTTTAAAACGAACAACTATGAAAACTTGTAAGTTATTTTTAGCCGCTATTGCCCTAAGCTTATCGACTTTTGCCTTTGCGGGTGCCAACTCTGCTGTAGATTTTGAAGCAAAGACAGGTTCAATAAGTTACCAGATTGAACGCATGCTCTCCGATTCGGGCCTCGTCATTGAAGAAGATTTTACCGCCACCGTGATCTTTGAAGTAACCGAATCCAGAAAGATAAGAATCCTCTTTATTGAATCCCCTAACGAAGAAGTCAATGCTTTCCTGAAGAAGCGCCTTACCAATCAAAAGCTGCACGGTGATTCGTGGGACTCTGAAAAGGTCTACGAGTTGCCGGTAAAAGTTCAGGCAACGAGATAAAAAAAATCCGGGTATATGCCCGGATTTTTTTATGAATGCACTTTCAAATTTTGAAGAGCAGCAAAATTAGAGACCTTACATTTAGAACAGCCAAAATTTTGTTAAAATTATTCTAACCTGTAACAATCAGTATTTTAGGAAGTCTTTATAGTAAATCATCAATCATCAAAAACCATCAATTAATCTAAAAACGAACGTCATGAAAAAATTAAATCTGTTGCTAGTAATGTTTGCCTTAGTTATTTCTTCATCTG
>Ga0098069_100655_pt1 | contig 12584 bp, 12 predicted proteins | sample 27_taG_FD_92584 | JGI IMG/M metagenome (GOLD analysis project Ga0098069, IMG submission 92584) | Marine viral communities from Cariaco Basin, Caribbean Sea - 27_WHOI_OMZ | ecosystem: Environmental > Aquatic > Marine > Oceanic | place: Caribbean Sea: Cariaco Basin | collected 2014-11-09 | reverse complement strand
TCTCACCTTTATCTGAGCTTAGGGTAACGGGCAGCTTATGTGCCCAGTGCTTGCACAGTCGATTCATTATTTGCTGCGGATTTTGTGTTTGTATCGTTGCGCTAGATGTTAGCATAATTAAATCCCCCTATTATTAATGATAGAAACTTACCGTCTAAACCTCGTTAAGCAATACTTTCTACAATACCACCTTCAACCCGTAGTGCTGAACCGGTGGTTGCGCTCGCTTGTGTTGAGGCGATATAGACACTCATATTAGCAATCTCCTCGGGGGTTGCAAAACGCTTGATTAGCGTTGATGGACGGTTCTCATCTAAGAATATGCCTTCCATCTCCTCCGATGAGACGCCGCGCTCATCCGCCAGTTCTTGCATCATGGCTTTTGCGCCCACGGTTCGAGTCGGTCCTGGCAAAATACTATTCACTGTCACACCGCTGCCCGCTAACACTTTGGCAAGACCACGTGATACGCCTTGAATAGCTGCTTTGGTCACGCCGTAGTGCACCATTTCAGCTGGGATATTCAATGCCGATTCACTAGAGATAAACTGAATACGACCCCAACCTTTTTCCTTCATTGCTTTTGCATAATGCCGCGACAGACGGACACCGCTCATGACATTAATTTGGAACATCTCCTCCCAAGCATTGTCATCAATATCAAAGAAAGGGGTGGCGCCATAAATCCCTAGATTGTTCACTAAAATATCTACTTCTGGCAAGGTGTTGATAATTGTCTGACAGCCACCAGCCGTCCCCGCATCAGCAACAATGCCTTTTATATTATCGGCATCATTAACACCATCAGCTTGTTGAAGCTGTTTGATCGCCTCATCAACGCCAGCTTGATCGCGACCAACGATAGTGACTTGTGCGCCAGCTTTGGCAAGACCTGTTGCAATAGCGAGGCCAATACCCGCAGTTGAACCTGTGACGAGTGCTGTTTTTCCATTAAGGCCGATGTTCATAATATTTCTCCGTTTATAAATAATTTTTGTCTATGTATGTTTGCTGCTTTGTGAGTATCAGTTTATAAAGAATTAAATGAATATCAGATTAATAGATTTATCCAAACTGAAAGGCTGAAATCTGAGTTTTCATGACTTGCTGAGAATATATTTTCTTACCACTATCTGTTCCTGCTGCGCCTACGGCAACCATTAAAGGTAGCAAATGCTCCTCCGCACCTAATAGATGAGAATCCAATGCATGAGGTGCCTCTGTCCAATTAGCAAGCACTGCAAAGCGCTCATCTGCATTAGCTGCAACTGCTGTCGTTAGCCACTCGTCAAATATTACTGACGGTGCGGTAAAACTTGAATCACCATAGCCGCGCATATTATGAAAGCTCATACCACTGCCTACGATCAACACGCCTTCATCACGTAGTGAGGCAAGCGCTTGGCCCACTTTTAGATGTACTTTTGGGTCTAAATCATGACGCAGAGATAGCTGTACTACTGGAATATCGGCGTCAGGGAACATCAGTTTCAGTGGAATAAACACCCCATGATCAAAACCTCTGGAACTGTCCTGCTTATTGCTGAAACCAGCATCGATGAGCAAATGACCAATCCGCTCAGCCAGTACTGGCGCACCAGCTGCTGGATAAGTCAGCTGATACGTATGCTCAGGGAAGCCAGAGTAATCATAAATCAGCTCAGGCTGCTTGCTGGCAGTAATACTAAACTCCCGCGTTTGCCAATGGGCACTGACTATTAAAATAGCTTTGGGACGCTCTGGCAAACCATTTGAGCTATTGGTTAAAAAGTCAGCCATCTGATCCCAAGTGTCTGCTGGTTGCCAATCCATAAAAAAACAAGGCCCAGCACCATGAGGTATAAACAATACAGGTTGCTTGACTGTGGTTGATTCATTATTCATGAACTTTACTCCTTTATCTTGCTAAATATGTTCAGGCCCTGTGGGCACGATTCCATTGGGATTTAACGCTTTGATAGAGTAATAGCCTGCTTTGATGTGCTTGATACTCACCGTCTCTGAAATGCCATCAAGCGCTAAGATTCGTAGCATATAAGCATGTAGAGAACTCATATCTTTGATCAAGTTACGGTTGCATTTAAATAGACCGTGATAAGCGGCATCAAAACGTACTAAAGTCACAAACAGTCGAATATCTGTTTCCGTCAGCTGCTCACCAAATAGATAATGACGACCATCACTCAGGCGCGCCTCAAGCATATCTAAGGTGTCAAATACTTGCTGATAAGCTTCTTCATAAGCCCCTTGTGTCGTCGCAAATCCTGCTTTGTATACGCCGTTGTTTAAATTCTCATAGATAACTAAGTTTAGGGCTTCGATATCATCAGCAAGCTCTTTTGGAAACAAGTCAACGTAATTTGGCACGAGTTCTGTAAAAGCGGTATTTAGCATACGTAAGATATCAGCAGACTCATTATTAACGATAGTATTGGTTTTTTTGTCCCAAAGCACAGGTACAGTCGCGCGTCCGGTAAATTGAGGGTCTGCTTTGGTATAAAGTTGATGAGCAAATTGGGCATGATTAATAGGATCACTGTCAGCACCGTCAAAGCCACCAAACTGCCAGCCTTGATTGCCAAGCTGCGGATTGACCACGGTAATATCGATTATATCTTGCAGACCTTTTAACTGACGTGCCATCAAGGTACGTGAGGCCCAAGGGCAAATCAGCGCTACGTATAGATGATAGCGGTCTTTTTCTGCTTTAAAGCCCCCAGTACCCGTTGGTCCTGCTTGTCCATCAGCAGTAATCCAATGACGGAACGATGAGGTTTGACGAATAAAACGCCCTTGCTCGTCTTCTGCTTGTACCGGTTGCCAGTCTTCAGTCCAATTGCCATTGATTAACATAATACTTACTCCTAGTCAGATGATTGCTTTTAAAAAGCATGACCCTACTTTACCATCAACATAAAAAAAGAGTAAGATAGGTAATATTGATTAATTAACAACATATCGTTGATAATGGCTTTATTGTTCAATTTCGATAGTTAAAGAAAAACAGGGCAAAATATGGATAGAATCGATGCGATGCGTGCCTTTGTAGCGGTGGTGACCGAAGGCAGCTTTACTAATGCGGCAAATACTCTGCAACTGTCACCTCAATTGGTGAGCAAATATGTCTCTAAGTTGGAGGAGCAGCTAAATAATCGTCTGCTGAATCGTACCACCCGTAAAGTAAGCCTCACCGAAGCTGGTAGTCATTACTTTGGTCATGCGCAGCAGATTTTATTGAGTATGGATGATATGGAGTCGCAACTAAGTGGTTTGCAGCAAAACCCTAAAGGTGTGTTGCGCATAAGTGCGCCAGTATCTTTTGCTTTAAAACATATGGCTAAATTAGTCACTGACTTTCAGATCCGTTATCCATTGGTCACAGTCGATCTACAATTGACTGATCGTAAAGTCGATATTGTTGAAGAAGGGTTTGATATTGCACTGCGTATAGGTCAACTGAAAAGCTCATCACTTATTGCGAAGGAAGTGGCACCTATTCGTGTGGTTCTGTGTGCGTCGCCTGAATATTTGAAAAAGCATGACACACTCGATAAGCCTGAAGATTTAGAGAAACATCGCTATTTACATTATAGCTATATGAACATGGACGCGAAGGAAGAGGTCTACCAATTATTAAAGGCGAAGATTCTCAAGCAAGGTAGTGAGTTTCTTAGTAATAACGGTGATGTGTTGGTAGAAGGAGCTATTGAAGGTGCAGGATTGGTATTACAGCCGACATTTATTGTCAGTGAAGCAGTTAGCAGTGGCAAGCTGGTGATAGTATTGCCTGAACTTGAACCTAAACGCTTAGGTTTATATGCCGTCTACGCCCATAGAAAGCTACTACCGCACAAAGTCAGGTGTTTTATCGATTTTATGGAAGACTATTATGGAGCGCCGCCTTATTGGGATGAGTCTATAGCCAAAAGCCAGTTGCTCAGTAATATAGTGAGTGAAAAGTAATATCGATACATCACACACTGCTGATATCAATTTTTCTTGCTTGCTGTGCCTGCGCAGACAGAGGCTACAAAAAATTGATATCAGCAATACCGTAGCGTTTTTAGGATATTTTGACTATACGTGAGGCACTGGATAACTAGCTTCTCCTAAGATAGATGCGGCTTGCTATTTTTTATGCTACTACACTTTACGGCGGTTGAGATATTGCTGTTAGTATCCGCTTGTAACTATTCCCTAAACTAACACAGCGATTATTTTATTGAGACGTTATGAATCCCCGTATTTTTTAAGCCCAGCGCAAGCACATATCACTTGGATTCTAAAGGGCGTTGATGGTATTGAAAAAGACTATGAGCATTTTTCGCCACCATTTTTGTTAGCCTTGGACGAAGTTTATAACAAAATCCGTAACATCAATTATCGCTACATGGCGTCAGGTTCGCTGTTTCCTGAAGAGGTGCAGCAGTATGATCCTTATAGTATTCGTGAAGCATTAAGCAATACCATGGGTCATCAAGACTATCGTCTGGGTAGACTAGCTGACTTTGATAAGATGCTGACTAATAAATTACCGCAAGTACTAAATGATAAACAGCGTAAAAACAAGGTGCGTAATCTATTACAGAAAATGTGCCGTGATACCCTAGTGGCTTCTAAAGATCAAACTTGGTATCTTGCAGATAGCTAGAAGTGGCTAAACTAGATGCGGTTAAGGACAGCAAAAAAATAAGCCGCGTAGTGCGGCTTATTTTCTATCCTTGATCAGTGAATCCGATCAGCCATCTTACTCTCAATCCAAGCAGCCACTTCGCTTTCTACCCATGCTACACGTCCCTTTGATAGCTTTACTTGAACAGGGAATGTTGGGTCGTAACGATCAGATTTTTTATTGACCATCTCATAAATCGTAGTACTGCTAAGCGCCGTATAATGCATTACCTGCTTGAGCGGTATCATGCGAGGTATCTGTAAAGTGCTAGCTGTTGATACGTTTTGTTGTGTGTTCGCATTTAATAATTGCATGATTATCTCCTTTGTAAATTAATGAGAATCTTTCTTCTCATACAGTTACGGAGTCCCATATTTTTTTACGGCATCCCATGTAGTCCAGTGACTGGCCTTGTATGAAACAATAAAAGAAGGAGCTGAATGATCAGCTCCTTTTTATGTCGCATCTCTAGCCCGATGGTTTTAGCTCACTACTGTCACGCTTTTTCGTAAGCCTTGCTCGATGCTGCTCACGTTATGAGTCGCTAACCCATTCTGATAGTTCCCCTGCTGACTACTGCTAATATCATCTGTCTCTACTGGATAAAACTCTTCAGCCACATCAAGCATGCCATCACTATCAACCTCAAAGCAGGAGTTCACATAGCCAAGCTTCGCCGCGGCCTCTAATGCCGCTTGATCAAAGCCATGTTCGCTAAGCTCACGATCAATCGCTCTAGCATGTTGTACCGCATCTTTAAGCGTCACCCCATCACGTAATGTCAGATCCACAAAGTAAATCGGCGTTCGATAGCTTTGCGTGGTGCTTTTGCCTCGTAGGGTTAGTTGTAATGGCAGACAAGATAGCTTATTGCCCGATACTGCTGCAAAGTAGCTTAAGCGCGCGGCAAGTGTACGAATACTATTAAAGCCTGTGGTGCGAAAGATAAACGTGCCTAACTCATCGTCTTCAGACAGATTGACATAAAGCCTGCCATAGGGCTTACAAGCCCCGCCTTGTGCCAGTGGACAGCGATCAGGGGATGGACAAGGCAGTTGCTCTACGCCATTGCTGGTGCGCCTTTGGCATTGTTCACCGTCACCGACGCATAATGGACGACCTGTTTGTCTATCGAACAAGGTGTACTCAGCTCGTAGGTTTAGTGTCGGATCATTAAACAGCATGCGCACGGGAATGTGTCTGAGCTTACCGTCATTATTTGCACGTAGCTTTTCGTCTAGTGGATGATTGATCCATCCGTCTTTATTTTGCACTTGGCTGGTAATGGTGAATTGATCGTCTTTAGCAGGTAAGCGTTTGCCGTCTTTTTGAACAACACGTCCAATGCTGATACGACCTAAAACTGGTGGGGTTATGGTGAGACCTTTAATCATGGTGATATTCCTTTTGTGTTGAATGAATTTGTTTAAGCCATAAAAAAGCCCACCTGTGCTAGGTGGGCGGTTATGAACTTATTTCGTTCAGTTGAGTAATGGGTTGATGATGAAGTAGTTTGTGACTTATTCATTAAGAATGACAAAGCGTCTGCTACCTTGACGGGTTTTACTGAATTTAGCTAATAGTTCAGGATAGGCTTTAATGACAGCTTTACTATCCAGACCGACACTGTCTTTCGAGCGCTTCCATGAAATAGCACCTTTCTCAAATACAGCGACCTCATTGTCGGCAATTAGCGTTTGCAGCTGGTGCTTTACCTGATCATGACGCTGCTCTAACTCTTGCATATAGTCACGATAACTCAGCAGTTGCTCAAATAATTTGTTGGCGCCATCGTCATCTCGCAGATCAACCTTGCTTGATGGTTTAGGGTTTGGATACAGCTGTTTTAATGCCCGAGCTGCCGATTCAGAATGGTCAGGGGTTGGTGGTGTGTCGGTTGCTACGTATTGCCAGAACAGGCGCTCCTGCTCGATGATGGATTCAATCAATCGCTCATCACGCTCAACCTTATAAATTTTCGCCTCATGACCGCAAAGCAGCACACAGATATGCGCTGCAGTTTTGCCAGTGACCGCTAATTGGTGCTGTACTTGGCAAGTGACATATAACGGCACACCATGCTTCCAAAGCTTGGCACCATGTTCCCCTGCGGTTTTACACTCTAAAATCTGTATCTTATCTGACCCCACCACCGAGTAATCTAAATTAGCCAGCATAAAGTGCTTGTCAGGATCAGGATGCTGCAAGATGGCATTGACACGCCTGACCTTATTGCCAGTGTGTTCTTGATAGTATTTCGCCACCATCGGCTCTAGCGTATTGCCCCAGTAAAGAGGTGAGTAGCCATCTAAGCTCTCATTGATATTTGAGCTCATGCGTCCCGTCTTAATCATCCATAGCTCAAGCATAGATAGGTACGGATGGATACCACAAGCGGCGGCAGCATCAGAGCTGCCAATACCTTGCTTGCGAAATTGTAGCCAGTCTTCACGACTTAACGATTTGGTGTTAATCAAACGCTTAGCTGTGGTTGATGTATTTGCTTGATTAGGTCTACCAACCGCTTCATTTTGCTTTAGCGTGAGCTCTGCTGGTTTGCCCTTGGTTTCAGGCTTAGCAGTTCGCGATGCTTTACCCTTAACGGTGGCACGCTTAAGTCTTGGCTGAGTCGTATTTGTATTGTTTAATGCGATCATATTCATAATGAACTCCTTCGTTAGATTTATTATTGGTTAAATAAACGGCATAAAAAAACCACGCGCAAAGGCGTGGTTGATTCATTAATTAAATACAGTAGCTATGCGACTAGGCAATTAAGCGCAGCGCTTCATCAAGGCTTTTATCTTTAAGCTTTGCTCCTGCACCAAACCAAGCTGAATCAAGACGATGATCTTGCGACATGGCACGGCGTTCATGATCCACAAACTCTGTCATCGCTGACAGCAGGCCATAAGCCGTGTCTTTAGCAGAGTCTAGATCAGCACCGCGACCTTGACCGTTAAACATGTTCATCACCTGATTCATCGCACGGGCATTCGGCACCGCTTCTTTCTCCTTCTTAGCGGTATTAAATAAAATAAGGCCATCGTCTTTGACATCGTTAAACACACGGTTTAAGTAATTGGCGGCTTCTGCTTGCGTCACTCGTCTATTGGTAAGCTGCTTCATCTCATAATTAAAGTCATCCCACTGACTGACAGAAACGCCTAGTTGCTGTTTGACTTTGTCGGCATCAAAGGTGGTACTGTGCGGAACTTTGACCACACCACCGCTACCATCAGCCAGACTGATTGCTAAGGTGTTATTACACACCACACGGATATTGGTGAACTGCGCTGTGGTGGCAAGCGTACCATCACAAGCGGTTGCTAGCAGCAAATAGCCATGACTGACATCACCGCCTTTGAGTGTTGCAGACTGACCGGTACGAGCAAGGGCCCAGAACTTACGGCCGCCTTTTAAAACCCCTGCCGTTTCAAGCTCAAAGTCTGCTTGCTCGGTGAGATCCCGATAAAACTCTAAGATCTCACTGGGTTGTACTTCTTGATAGCGCTGACTGACCACTGATAACGGCTCTAAGTTATCAGAGCGGTAAAGCACCTTATTGCTATCAAAAGGCATGATTAGACTTTGTCCTTTTTCATTGTTCGCCATATAGCTGACGTCTGATGATTCAATACGCCAATCCATTCCCGCCTCACGTGCCCAGACTTCGATAGGCTGCTTGGGAGATAGCTCGTTGCCAAGACCGTGCCAAGGGGTGTCACCGACGTACGCCATAGATTCGAGTAAATGTGCCATGAGAGTATTCCTTTTATTGTTGAATAAAATAAGTGGTTTGATTGATTTCATGCTTTGCTACATGAGTCATTGAGTGATTAAATAAATGAGGGCGTCAGAGACTAAAGCTATGCTGACAGGTACTGCACAAATAGCGCGGCAGGACAGCCGCTCTAATGAGTGGCGGCTGCATCAGTCTTTGTTGTGCCAGATTAATAACGGTGGCAATGGCGCTGCCTGCGACCATGCCAATCATGGGATTGATCTTGTAGTACTTGCAGACGCTCACACCAAGACCGACAAATAGCTTTGGTGAGCACAGATGCTCTGTTATTCCTTGCGTACTGGTCTCTATGTTTTCGATGACATGAGAAGAGTGACAATTGGGACAGATGGGTTTCATAGGATCTCCTTGATAGTAGCGCATAAAAAAGGCCTGCTACAAAGCAGACCTTGATGATACGTTTAGGATTAGATTGATAAGGCAACGATGACATCGATGCTTACCTCATGGGGATACTATATATCTGTAATTATTTTGATATGGATGGTAAGCCTCTACGTTTAGGCGTTCTATAAATACCGTGACCAAAGGTGCGCATGTTTGGCATCCACAGTTTAAGTTGCTGTTCATGCTTGCTTGGTTTGGTTAGATATAAAGCTGACGTTATCGCGTTTTCAACTTCCCTAGGATTATCACGATGGATTATGCCAATACCCAATTTGCCATTTTGCTCATACTTCTGCTTAGTCTCTGCATCGTGATAGTTATAGTACTCACCTAGGCCACCTGTCATCATTTTCCATTTTTCACCTACCTCTTTTGCTAGATACCAGTCATTTCGTCTTTCTGAGCCATCGAATATTAGGAGTAAATGACAGTGCAATCCGCCCTCAATACCGCCTTGTTCAAGAGCCCATGCATTACCTTGAAGATGTTCAAAGCACGTTTTCTTATTACTGATCAGCTCTCTAAACTTTCTCATGTGTTGGTCAAAACTCTCAATGGACACATGATGGCTGGTTTCCTCTGCGTACTTTAGATCGATACGAATAAAGAGCAGTCTTGAATAATGGCTAGTCAGATTATTTACATAACACTCTAACTGTCTCTTATTTTGAGATTCCTGATAAATGAACGCCTGACGTTCATTATTAATATCATTTTTATAGCATGACAGTATGTTGATAAAACACTGTGTTTTATCATGGTCCCAAATCACGTTCTTTGGATAGGTATCACCAACGATCGCTTGAGTGCTACTAAAAAATGCTAACACTGCCTGTGAATAAAACAACTCAGTATTGAGATGATTCATAAACAGGTTGTACAAACCGTTCAGTTTATCCATGGTCTCATCAAAGCTAATGGTATTTGCCAGTATATCTGTAACTAGACTATGAACATTAGCGACAACTAGCGGTTGGTTGAGATGTGAATACGGCATGGTAGTGCTCCTATGAAGTTGGTTTCATAGGGTAAGGTCAGTCTGTATTTTTATAATATTCGCTGAGAGTTGCACGCTCAGCACTAAAATAAATGATGACTGTATTATTAATAATATATATAACCCACTAAGGGGGATATGCTAAAGAGAAGCTTTTTGCTTGTGTGGTTAAGGTTTTTTTATCAGGGCTAATGGTAGATTGCTGTCTGCGCTGGAGTTTTTATTAAGATGGAGTTAGCTGACTGGGGTTGTCAAAACGTATCATATATTGTTCTTGCTTAGTGATGAAATCATCCATTCAATGAAACGCAGATAGTACTAAACGAAGTATTTATATTAGGCCAAAATTATGCAAACTTATTGCTAGAACGAAACTTATATACAAGGTATAGTCAAAGCAGAAAGATGAAAGAATAAATTCAGTCTATCTTAAGCTAAAAAAGGGCATAAAACTGCTCATGCCTCTATATTAGGGAGTTCCTATGTAGTAAATACATACTTTTTTCCTACTAAAATAGACTATTAACCCACTTTTTAAGAGTTTTTTTGAAGGAAATCTGGCTATGATATACGCTAATAATTCGAATTATAATGATGGGAATTCGGCTCATATTGATGATCGGCTGAGCGACAATTACGAAACCTCGGTTGAAAAGAGTGGAGATGTTTCGACGGCTTTAACAGCTACATCTGATAATAATGGGGTTTTAATAGAAGTGGATAATCAGCCACTTCCTAGTTTAAATCAAGAAGTGCTAAATCAAGCTAATGCATATTTCTTAGCCCAGCAACATAAATTTAATACTGACTTGTATTTTTACCATGCAAAGCAAAACTGGAAAAACCATGAGGATTTTTATAAAACTATTGGAAGTTTTAATGAGGAGGATTGTAAGAGCTTGGTATTTGCGCACAATGTATATTTGGGAAATTTATCAGCTAATATCGAATTTGATAAGGGAGCCTTCAAATCCACTTTGATCAGCATATTCAAGTCTCAGCCATATCCAATTCCATACTTTCACGAGCTAATGCGATTTAAAATTAACAACCAGCTGCCAGATAGCTCATTGAACTGGATAAAAGGCGATCTCCGTAACGCTCTGCATATTGCTTATTTAGTTCAAGATATTTTTCACAATAAAACTATGGTCGGAGGTAATGAGTTAGTTTCTCATATTTCGAATTATCTAAAATATGAGGTCATGCATTTTAACTACATTCCATTCACCCTTCCGTATTATGCACATTATGTAGTGGAAAACAATCTTCCGTTGATAGGGCGTATAGAAACTATCAAATCCGTATATTTTAGAAATCGTACTGATAGAGAAATTAAGTGGCTTAAGGGTGATGATAGCGAACAAGTTGAATGGGCTTATAACTATCTGAGCTCAGAAAAAAGAGACCACCTCATACTTCAGAATGCTTTCATACCCTCCTCTCTAGAGGACAAGTATAGTTTAATCTTGGCGAGTCTAGATGTCCTATCAAATGCAAAGTATACCTATGAGGCTTTTACTCAAAATATAGATATGAGCGACCCTACAGTTGATCTTGAGTCAATACCAGAAATATCACATAGAACTAAAATTATAGAGAACATGAAAGACGCATGGAGTAAATTTTCAGCGAGCAACAAAAATGAAGATTTAAGTGAAGTCAAGATATATAAGAAAAATCAAGATCAATTGGACTCTATCATGAAAGCTAAAGGAACGACTGCCAACAAGGTTATAAGTCAAATCATTGAAAATGAATATAAAAAAGTTTTCAACAAAGACTAGGTGGTTTAGTAGGGAAAGCCACTCGATTTGATGTAATTATTAAGTGTTTGATCTAATGTTTTGAATGGCTAACTTTATAAAAAAATTATCAAATTATTCTAATAGCTCCTGCAACTCTACTTTCGTCATACCCTTATTAATAAGCGCTTGAATAAGGTGTTGTTTATCAATTGCTTCAAGGCCATCAGCTTGATAACTACCTAACGACCTCTCAATTTGCTGCCTTGCTGTCTGAAAGTCTACAACCTCGCCTTTGTCTCTAAGTAGGTCTAAAAAGTCTGCCCAGACCTGCATGATCTTACGGCGCTCTTCTAAATGCTGAGCATGGTTATAAACCGCGCGTATGTTACTTTTTTTATCATGCGCCATCTGCTTTTCAATCGCGTCACCCATATAGCCAAGCTCGTTTAGATTGGTAGAGGCGATGTGACGAAAGCCGTGACCTGTTTGTTTGCCAGCATAACCTAAGATATCAAGCGCATTATTGATGAACTCTTCACTATATGGCTGATGCAAGCCTGTATGATAAAACACGTACTCATATTGCCCCGTGATGGCTTTCATTTCCTCTAGCACTTTGAGCATTTGATCTGACAGTGGTACGACATGCTTACGCGCAATTTTAAGGTTATCGATATCAACACGCCATAAGCGATTGGCAAAATCGATATGACTCCACTTCATCATACGCAGCTCGATGGTACGACAGAATGAATAGGCTAAGAATTTCATACCTAATCGGGTTTGGTCGTGACCATGATAGCCTTCGATAGCTTGGAGTAGGGCAGGCAGCTCATTGATATCTACATGCTTCATGTGCTGACTTTTGGCTTTAGGATAGAGTGCTTTTAGATCATCGATTGGGTTTTGGTCGATGATGCGTTCGCGTTTGGCACGTCTTAAAACATTAGCAACCAGATCAATAGTGCGTCTAGT
>Ga0098069_100651_pt1 | contig 12646 bp, 11 predicted proteins | sample 27_taG_FD_92584 | JGI IMG/M metagenome (GOLD analysis project Ga0098069, IMG submission 92584) | Marine viral communities from Cariaco Basin, Caribbean Sea - 27_WHOI_OMZ | ecosystem: Environmental > Aquatic > Marine > Oceanic | place: Caribbean Sea: Cariaco Basin | collected 2014-11-09 | reverse complement strand
TAGACTAAAGAAAAAGGTGCCGAATAGAAATGAAACTAAATAACTTTAAGAAAAGTCAACAAATTCTTTTTAGTAACAAGCCCTTCGTCGTCTTTCGTTGAGACCTGGGCCTCCAATTTTGAAGATCACTCCAACAATTATTTGATTTAGCCTGGAATCTGTGAATTCTGCTTCATTGATTTCATTATAACCTTCACCAAAATCTAAACGCTGAACCTCAGCCGAAGATAAAGATCTTTCATATCGTAGATCTAACCCAAATCTTCCAAATTCAACCTTCACACCAGCCTGAGCATTTATTGGTGTGTCTTGAACAACAATAGGGTTCAGGAATTCTTCTCCTCCCAAAGTAGCATCCAGTATATTCGAATACACAGGTCCGGCATAAATATCGATTGGGCCCCAAATGTTATAACCTACTAATAAAGGAATATCAAATTTCTGTACAGAGTAAATTGAAGTTTCTTCAATAAAAGTGAATTCTGTATCTAATGAAGTGTAAACTACCTCGGGCCGAACAAAAAATCTACCAAAATCAACCTGTAAGAAGATACCTCCATGAAAGCCAAGATTCCCCTCAGCCTCAGAAGTGTTTTTCTGGAATGCATAGTTGTTTTGTAGCCCTACAATCTCACCACCCATAGGATGATTAACTCCGGCTTTTAGGCCATAACTAAGTTCTTGAGAAAAGCAAATTGAAACTGTGGTCAAAATAAAAAACAGGCCTAAAAGATATTTTTTCATAAGATTTGGAATATGCGTCAATTGGATTACAAATAAAAAGGATTTTTTTATATACCCCAATAAATTTGCACTTATCTAACGGAGAAGCTGGAGAATTATTTCATTTAAGACTGAAAGGAGTGGTCGGTAGTCGGTAGGCGATAGTCGGTAGTCGATAGTCAGTAGTGGGCAGTGGGTTTAACTTTCTTCTTTCCAGTCTCTTTCTCCTCTTTTCACAACTACAAAAACTCCTCCTCATAAACTTTTGCAAGACCTGCTTCCAGATTCATTTTATGCCTCCAGCCCAGGTCATGTATCAGGCTTACATCCAATAATTTTCGGGGGGTACCATCGGGTTTAGACCTGTCCCAGGCAATTTCACCCGAGAATCCTGTAACTTCTTTTATCATTTTTGCCAGGTGTTTAATTGAAACATCCTCTCCAGTACCAATATTCACGCTAACATTGCCGCTGTAGGTTTGCATGAGGTGCAGGCAGGCAGCAGCCAGATCATCTACGTGTAAAAATTCCCTTTTTGGCAGCCCGCTACCCCATACTTCTACGGAAGCTTTGTCTTTTACCTTTGCTTCATGAAACTTCCGAAGTAAAGCCGGAAGCACATGTGAAGTCTCAGGATCATAGTTATCATTGGGACCATATAGATTTGTGGGCATGACCGATATGAAATCACAACCGTACTGCCGATTGTAATTCTCGCACATTTTTACCCCGGCAATTTTTGCAACGGCATAGGGTTCATTGGTATCTTCGAGTTTTCCTGTAAGCAGATAGTCTTCTTTTATGGGTTGGGGCGACATTTTTGGATAAATACAGGAAGAGGCCAGAAAAAGCAGTTTTTTGACCCCATTCAAATAACTCTGATGGATTACATTGTTCTGAATCATCAGGTTTTCATACAAAAACTCAGCTCTGTAAGTATTATTGGCCATAATCCCCCCTACTTTTGCCGCTGCGAGAAAAACATAATCAGGTTTTTCCTCTTCAAAGAATTTTTTTACCGCCTCCTGATTTGTGAGGTCGAGTTGGGAAGAGGTGCGAAAAATGACATTTTTAAACCCCTCCTCTTCCAGCTTCCGCAGTAATGCCGATCCTACCATTCCTCTATGCCCGGCAACATATATTTTTGAGTTTTTATCCACTGTTTCTACTGGTTCCTATAAATTATATTATATATTCGTCTGAACAAGCTAATGTTCTTTTCACGTTCCTGGCTCTTGACTCTCGACTATTGACTCTCGACTACTGGCTCTTGACTCTCGACTCTCGACTCTTGACTCCTGGCTCTTAATTCCAGGTTTCACTCTTCCCGGTAATCCAGGGTTCTGTGCCCTCCTTCTTGCAGGTATTTTTCTTTACGAAAAAGGCTTACATCTGCTTCTACCATTTCCTGCACCAGGTCTTTTAAATCATACTTCGGCGTCCAGCCCAGCTTTTCTTTACATTTTGAAGTATCTCCAATAAGCTGATCAACTTCGGTGGGGCGATGGTATTTCGGGTCTACCTGAAGTACTGTTGTTCCTGCTACCAGCTGGAAATCGGTATTTTCACATTTTACCACTTTTGCAACTTCTTCAATTCCGGTACCCAAAAATTCCACAGTGATCCCAACACAGGCAAAGGCCATACGCACCAGCTCTCTTACCGAAGTGGTTTTTCCAGTGGCGATCACATAATCATCTGGCTGTTCCTGTTGCAGCATAAGCCACATAGCTTCCACATAGTCTTTTGCATGCCCCCAATCCCTTTCGGCATCAAGGTTCCCTAAAAAGAATTTTTCCTGCATGCCCAGGGCAATGCGCGCCACGGCACGGGTAATTTTCCTGGTAACAAAGGTTTCTCCCCGCAGCGGCGATTCATGGTTAAAAAGAATCCCATTACAGGCGAACATATTATAAGCCTCCCTGTAATTTACGGTTATCCAGTAGGCGTAAAGCTTCGCAACTCCATAAGGGCTACGCGGATAAAAAGGAGTACTCTCATTTTGCGGAACCTGTTGTACAAGCCCGTATAATTCTGAAGTTGAAGCCTGGTAGATCTTTGTCTTTTTAGTGAGGCCAAGAAGCCTTACCGCCTCCAAAATCCTGAGCGTCCCTAATCCGTCGACGTTAGCAGTATATTCCGGGGTGTCAAAACTCACTTTTACGTGAGACATTGCCCCTAAATTGTAGATCTCATCGGGCTGTACCTCCTGAATGATCCTCGTAAGGTTCATGGAATCACTCAAATCCCCGTAATGCAGCTTAAATCTGATATCCTTCTCGTGTGGGTCCTGATACAGGTGATCCACTCTTTCGGTATTAAAAAGACTAGACCTTCTCTTGATCCCATGCACCACATATCCTTTCTCCAGCAGGAATTGGGCCAGATAAGCTCCATCCTGGCCTGTAATACCGGTTATTAGGGCAGTTTTATTTGATTGGTTGTTTTTGATAGGGTGTTCTTTGTTGTTTAAAATAAAGTTGGTAGTCGGTAGTCGGTAGCCGGTAGCCGGTAGTAGATAGTGTTCAACTTAACTCTTCTTTAAGTATTTCTTCAAACTACTAATCATCTTTGAAAGCTCCGCGAGTTTTTGGCGATTATTTAAATTTTCCTGATCAGATATAAAATTCTGTCGGTTTGCAATCGTGGAACAAACTACACACTCTTTAATTGATGCACTGGCAATTTGAAGAAACCTGTTGAATTGAGCATCTGTATCACCCGATCCCTCAGCTATATTTAAAGATATAGAGACCGCTGCCCTTTTAAATTGTGAAGTAAGATTATATAATTCTGAATGTGGAAATTTTTTTGAGACCTCATAAGCTAAATCAACAAAATCCAGAGACTTTTGGTATACTTGTAAATCTTCAAATTTAAATTTAGGCAGTTCTTCCATTTCTTTTAGTTAATTTTTTAAAAAATACGAGGTAAATGTCACTACTGACTAACGTCGACAGTCTAATGACTATTCAAAATTCCGCATTATCTCCCTCCACTTCTTTTTCAGCTTACCAGTCCTTGTCTCCTGCTGGCCGTAGCCTTTCCCGTACTGCCCATAGCCATAGCCGTAACCATAGCCATAGCCGTAACCATAGCCATAACCATACTTGGCCCGGTGAACAAAATGGTTAAGGACGAATGAAATATTCTTTACTTCACCTTTGTTATACTTCTCATTGATCACCTCCAGCATTCCGCGTTTGGTATAGTCCTGGCGAATGAGGTATAAAGTGGCATCGGCATATTTAATGAGGTTGAGCGCATCGGCAACCACACCCACCGGCGGGGTATCCATGACTATGTAATCATAACGTTCCCGCAGTTCGTTCATCAGATTTTCCATTTGCTCGTTCATCAGCAATTCTGAAGGGTTTGGAGGAATCGGCCCGGCCGTGATCACATCCAGATGCGGCACCATACTGGGCTGTATGATTGACTCCAGGGACTCCTGACCTATAAGATAATTCACCACGCCCACCTCGTTATTGATCTTAAAGTCATCAAAGATCTTAGGTTTACGTAAGTCGGCACCCAGCAGCAGGGTTTTCTTTTCGCTCAAAGCAAAAACCGTGGCCAGGTTCATGGCACAAAAGGTTTTCCCTTCCCCCGAAACCGAAGAAGTAATCATCACCGTTTTGGAACCGCTCACCCCCTGCTTTTTGTACATAAACTGCAGACTTGACCTCAACCCCCGAAAACCTTCGGCAATAGCCGATTTGGGTTTATTGAAAACGGCAAGATTGGTGTCCATCCTGCTCTTCCCAATCATCCCCAGAATGGGAATGGGTGACAGGCGGGTAACTTCCTGGGCATTGTGAACATTAGTATTCAGAAAAACCAGCAGGAATACAAAAGTAAGCGGGATCATTCCCCCCACCATTAAGGCCATGACATAATTTAGCTGCGTATTTGGGCCAATCTGGCCGCCACCGGTGTCTTTCGCAGTGTCTATCACCATCACATCACTCACGTTTGCCGCTTTGATGAGCCCGGCTTCGCTGCGCTTTTCGAGGAATAAATTATAAGTCTTTTCACTAAGGGAATATTTCCTCTGGATCTTCAGCAGGTCCTGTTCTTCCTGCGGCAGTTTTCTTATTTCGGCTTCTGCCAGTGCAATTTCCCTGTTAATATCGCGCAATTCCTGCCGCAGCAGGTTTTGAGAAGAAGACATATTCTCCAGCAAAACGTCTTTTACGGCATTTATTTGCCGGTCTATATCCTGAAAAACCGGGGAATTTTCCTGAAGGGAATATTCGTACTTCCGCCTTTCTTCGGCCAAAGAAACAATCCGCCCCACGCCACTCACTATACTTGATTCTGAGATTCCGGCTACCGATGGCGCCGGCACATCAGAATAATCATTACGTGTTTGCAGGTAATCCTGCAGTGTTTCATAATAAGCCAGCTGCCGCGAAATATCTTCCTTCCTCACATCAAGACCGGTAAGTTTGGTATTGAGCTGACTGCTTTCCGCAGAAATATCTAAAATGGAATTATTGTTCCTGAACCTGTTCAGCTCATCTTCCACCACCTTAAGCTCCATAGCTTTCACGTTCAAGCTACTGTCTATAAACCTGATGGTCTTGGTGGCAAAAAGGTTCTTTCGCTCGAGCATGTTCTGGCTCAACACCCGCACGGTGCCATTGAGGTAATCAACAATTTCAGCTTTATTATCTCCCGTCATGGAAAGGTTTAAAACCGAAGCTCCCTGCGACTGCGGGCTCACTGAAACCCCCCGAAACCTACCAACAGTTCCGTCAAAATGCCTGAACTGCACGTAAAATGGCTTATCAATAACCGGAGCTAGTGGCGTAGGCACCAGCTTAGCATTGAAAAATGGCAAATTTATAGGCTCGTTAAATTTGTATTCCCTGCTAAATTCGCCCTGTTCTACAACCACACTCCCGTATTCTTTAGTAGCATAATTAAATACTGAAGCAGTATTTCCGGGAAAAGTAGTAGTAAGCGTAAAGGTTTCGGGATCTTTAAACCGAATGGTAAACGTGGTGCCCTGCGCCTGATAGGCTGAAGAATCGGCTACCACCTTAAAAGGAGTAAAGCCGTAGGCATTCACCCGCTGATATTCCCCATCCTGTTGATAAGCAATATAATACTGAAGGCGCTCTACCACCTCTTCATTGTGCGACCGCGACCTGAGTATGGTCATCGCAGTGTTAACCTTGTCTGAAGTGCCGCCCCAGTTAAAGGTAAGGCTGGTATTACTGGTAAAAAAGGGGTTTTGATCGTCTTTTATGGAAATGGAATTACCAAGTTGGTAAACCGGAAGTTTCCTTACATTGTTGTAATAAGCCACTCCCAGACTTATGGCTACCGACAGCAGAATTAACTGCCAGTAACTAAAAACTTTCAGCACAAAACCTTTAAAATCAAAGGTAGAGCCTACATCACTAATATGATCATCTTCATGTGCCATACATCACCGGGTAATTAATAATATTGTTGAAGTTACAAACGCCAGGATCGTTGTAACAGTGCGAAAAGCTTCAAGGCCGGTAGTACCAAGGCCCAGGGCTTTCTGCGGAAGCGGATTCACTATGATAAGGTCATTGGGCTGAATGTAGTAATACGGTGATTTCATCGCGTCTATGCTGGTAAGGTCAATATGGTGCCTTTTCTCCCCGCCCGGGTACTGTCGCACGATTACCACATCGGTCCTGTCGCCAAATTCAGAAATATCCCCGGCATTGGCAATAGCTTCCATAATGGTCACCTGCTCTTTATAAATTACCTGGCTCCCCGAACCTATCTCACCAATGGTGGTATACCGTATTCCCGCCAGTTTTACCGTGACAAAAATGTTTGCCTGCTCCTTGAAATACTTGTCTAAAAGGGCTTTTTCGATCTTCTCTCTCACCTCCTCTACCGTAAACCCAAGTACATTCACTTCGCCCAAAGTGGGAACCCTGATATTTCCGTGGGCATCCACTAAAAATCCGTCATAATACAGCCTTTCTTCACCCGTGGCATTTGGGTTTTGCTCTCCAATGGGATTGAACATGCCCACCACGTCCTGGTCTATGGCCTTGACCCTTATGCTCAGCAGGTCATTTACCTGTATCCTGTAAGGCTTCTGAATTCTTTCTACAGAAATTAAACTGTCGGTCTCTTTGGCATCTTCCTGCAGATACATTAAACGTTTTGTGGGCACGCAGGAAGAAACAAAAAACAAAACACTAACAATAACCAGTAATTGCCTGATACTCATTTGGGACTAATAGTTAGAGACAAATATAGGTCTTGAACGTTAATAATAAAATAATTGCACTACTAGTTTGTTAATTACTGTTAATCAAAGGCAGAAGGCTAAAGTAAGGAGTAAGATTTTATACCGGATAGCCCCGTGTGAGATTGGCAGCCCTCAATTTCCTTTTCAAACCTCCAAATTTTCAAATCCCTCTGCTAATTCTTAATTGTTAATTGATCATCGAAATACCTACTTTTGCCAAAAATAACTGCGTGAATTATTTATCTGTAGAAAATGTAGCCAAGGCTTACGGGGAAAGAGAACTTTTTTCAAATCTTTCCTTCGGAATCAATGAAGGAGACAAGGTGGGTTTTGTAGCCAAGAACGGCACCGGAAAAACTTCCCTTCTAAATATTCTTTCGGGCGACGATACTCCCGATGCAGGCAATGTGGTGTATCGCAAAGACATCACTGTTGCTTTCCTCCCGCAGGAACCTAATCTTGACCCAAAACTCAGCATAGAACAAACCATTTTTGCTTCAGATAATGAGATCCTCAAGGTCATTGAACGCTACGAAAAAGCTCTCGAAAATCCTGAAGATTCCGATGCCTATCAAAAGGCTTTTGAACAGATGGATGCACACCAGGCCTGGGATTTTGAAACTACCTATAAACAGATCCTTTTTAAACTGAAGCTCGAAGATCTTCATGCCCTGGTAGGAAGTCTTAGCGGCGGACAAAAGAAACGCCTCGCCCTGGCATCGATGATCCTCAATAAACCCGACCTTATCATCATGGATGAGCCCACCAACCACCTCGACCTCGACATTATTGAGTGGCTGGAGGAATTCTTCCGCAAAGAGAATTTCACCATTTTTATGGTGACGCACGACCGTTATTTCCTGGAACGTGTATGTAATGAAATCGTGGAGCTTGAAGACGGGAACCTTTACACATATAAAGGAAACTACTCCTACTACCTAAGCAAGAAGGATGAACGCATTGCTCTGGAGCAAACCAATACCGATAAGGCCAAACAGCTTTTTAAGAAGGAACTGGACTGGATGCGCCGCCAGCCAAAAGCCCGCACCACCAAATCAAAATCGCGTATAGACGATTTTTATGAAATAAAAGACCGTGCCTCAAAACGCCGCAATGATCACCAGGTGCAACTGGAGATCAATATGGAGCGGCTGGGAAATAAGATCGTCGAGTTCCATAATGTTTACAAAAGTTTTGGCGATTTACAGCTGCTGGAAAAATTCGACTACAATTTTCAGCCGGGCGACAGGCTTGGCATTATCGGAAAAAACGGAACCGGAAAATCCACTTTTTTGAACATCCTCACCGGCAGCATTCCTCCAGATTCGGGCAAGATCACTATTGGAGAAACCATAAGGTTTGGATATTACACCCAACGCGGATTTGAAGTTAAAGAAGGTCAGAAGGTGATTGATGTGATTAGGGAGTTTGGGGATTTTATTCCCCTGAAGAAAGGCCGGCAGATCTCTGCCCAGCAGCTGCTTGAGCGCTTCCTCTTTGACCGTAAGAAGCAGTACGATTACGTGGAAAAACTGAGTGGAGGAGAAAAGAAGAGGCTTTACCTGTGCACGGTATTAATTCAGAATCCCAATTTTCTTATCCTGGATGAGCCTACAAATGACCTGGACATCGTGACCCTCAACGTGCTGGAGAACTTCCTGCTCGATTTTCCCGGCTGTCTTGTGGTGGTTTCTCACGATCGCTATTTTATGGATAAGATCGTAGATCACCTCTTTGTTTTTAAAGGACAAGCTGAAATTGAGGATTTTCCCGGGAATTACACCGATTACCGGGAGTATGAGGCCAGTTCGATTTCTGAGCCTTCTGAAAAACCCGAAGCCTCTTCCGATAAAAAAGCATGGAAGAAAGAAAGCAGCACCAGCGCCGGACTCACTTATAACGAGCAGAAAGAATACAACAAACTGGAAAAAGAAATCCATAACCTGGAAAAGAAAAAAGAAGAAGTACAGCAAAAATTCCTTAAAGACTTAAGCCCCGATGAGATCACTAAAACTTCGGTAGAACTGAGTAAAATAGAAGACGAGATCGAGCAGAAAACCGAAAGATGGTTTGAATTGGGAGATAAAGCCGCTGGCTAATTCAAAGTTTAAGGTTCAAGGTTCAATGTTCAATGTTCAAAGTTCAATGTTCAATGTTCAATGTTCAATGTTCAAGTTAATAGCAAGATTGGAATTTAGTACTTGTAATTTGGAATTTTTTGATGCTTCGTAATATTTTTTCCTGATAATTGATAATTGTTTATTGCTAATTGTTCATCGTTCTCGCCTATATAAAGTTTCTCCTCCGCTCCACCAATCAGCATGGAGTGCATTCGCCGTTTGTGTACGGCCTTGTGACCAGATGTTTCTATGACAGGAAGAAATATGCAGCTTATGCCCTTCTGAAAAAACACCGAAACTCCCTGCAGAAAGATACAAGAACAATTCATATTACAGATTTTGGTGCCGGAAGCAGGGTATTTAAAACCAGCGCACGTGAAGTGTCAAAAATGGCAAAAAATACAGGCATTTCCCCCAAACGCGCCCGACTCCTTAATAGGTTGGTGAAGTATTTAAAAGCAGAAACGGCACTTGAGCTGGGCACTTCCCTCGGTCTGGGTACAGCAGCTATGGCAGCGGGAAACAATGTTAAAGTCACCACTATTGAAGGATGCGCTGAAACAGCTGCGATAGCAAAGGAGAAATTTGAGGAATTTGGATTAAACAATATTCAGCTGAAGATTGGGAGATTTGAAGAAAATCCAGTGGTCCGTGGGCAGTGGACGGAGGAAAGGCCTAAGCACCAAGCACCAAATCCCAATGCTTTCCACACCAAATATCCCCAAACAGTTGGCGCGGATCCGCAATCCGTGATACATCAACCGACAACTGAGACCCGACAACTGTCAACCCACCAACAACCACAAACAACAAACCACAAACAACAAACCTCTAACTCCGAACTCCGAACTCCAAACTACGATCTGATTTATATCGACGGCAATCACCAAAAAGAAGCCACTCTTTCTTATTTTAAAAAGTTACTTCCCACAGTTCATAACGATAGCGTCATGATTTTCGACGACATCCACTGGTCAAAAGGCATGGAAGAAGCCTGGGAAGAGATAAAAGCCCATCCAAAAGTGAAGGTTTCTATAGACACTTTTCAATGGGGACTGGTTTTTTTCAGAAGGGAACAGGAGAAGGAACATTTCGTAATTCGGGTATGATAAATTTGCAGTAGGCAGTATTTAGTAGGCAGGGATTAAAAAAGCTGTTAACTACTGGTTGTTTGCCTTTAACTTTACAAAGAGAGAAACGGAGGACGTAGATAGCAAACGAAATTCCAATCTTCAAATATTCAAATCTTCCCTTTTGCCTACTAATAAATGTAACAAACTCCCTTACCTTGCGTCTAATTCTAATGAATTCAGATTTTTTATGAGCAGCGTAATCAAGATCAGGCAAATTACCCGGGATTTTCACCTGGGTCAGGAAATTGTAAAAGTCCTTAAAGGTATCGACCTCGATATTGACAAAGGAGAATATGTAGCCTTTATGGGACCTTCAGGTTCGGGAAAATCAACCCTGATGAACATCCTGGGTTGCCTTGACACTCCTACTTCGGGCCAGTATATCCTTAACGGAAAGGACGTGAGCCAGATGAGTGACGACGAACTCGCCGAGATAAGGAATAAAGAGATTGGTTTTGTTTTCCAGACCTTTAACCTCCTGCCGCGCACCAGTGCCCTTGAAAATGTGGCACTTCCAATGATATACGCCGGAGCTACTAAAAGTCAGCGAAAAGAACGCGCCGAAAAAGTTCTTGCAGATGTTGGCCTGGCCGACCGGATGGATCACAAGCCAAACCAGCTTTCGGGAGGGCAGAGGCAAAGGGTTGCTGTGGGACGCGCGCTCGTCAACAAACCTTCCATCATTCTTGCCGATGAGCCTACCGGGAACCTTGATTCCAAAACCTCTGTCGAGATCATGAGCCTTTTTGATGAAATTCATGCCGCAGGCAACACCGTAATTCTGGTAACCCACGAAGAAGATATTGCCCGGCACGCCCATCGCGTTATACGCCTTCGCGACGGAATGATTGAAAGCGACGAACGGAAAGAAGTTCTCAGTGTATAATGATCTGTTTGCAGAAAAAAATACCCGGTACCCGAACTCTTAACTAACAAAAAATGTCATTTTTCGATAGCGATACTCTACTCTACATCATCCTTATCGCAGTGTTTCTCGCTTTCTTTTTGTGGAACAGGAATCAGTCGAAAAAGAGACGGGAGCACAAGAAACACCGAAGTTTCAGGAACCGCTACCACGAAAGAAAGAACAGGGAGAAATAGCATCTGCAGCTAACGAATTAACAGTTTGTAAGTACAGGCTAAAGAGATGATTTGGTAAATTATCATCTGAAAACTGTGCGCCATGAATGAATTTTGGAATAACGAACTCTTTTTGTACCTGGCACTGCTATGTGTTTGTGTGGCCTTTTTCCTGTGGATTAGAAGCCGAAAACGCAGAAAAAAAGAGCTGGAATGGCGGCGTTCTCTGGGCAAAAACATTCGGAAGAAATTCGGCAGGAAAAGAAAAGACAAACTTCAGAATTCTTCAGCAGAAAAAAACTAAAACCTTCAGCCTTCATTTTCAATATATTCCCATTGTATATTTAGGAAACCCTCTTCAGGAATACCTGTCAAAAATGCCATTTTTGGAACCTCTTCAGAAAAAAAATTCTAAAGTTTTACTTCTGCCAATCCAATTTTTTAAGCCCTCTTTATTTTCTTACTTTAGGCTCCCTTCAAACAGGAAGCTTTTAAACCAAGAAAGATGAAGATTTATACCAAAACCGGCGACAAGGGAACCACTGCGTTATTTGGCGGCACCCGGGTCCCAAAACACCATATTCGCATTGACAGTTACGGCACCGTAGATGAGCTCAACTCTCACCTGGGCCTTATGCGAGACCAGCAGGTAGATGAACACAGCCGCGAGATCATTATTAAGATACAAGACCGTTTGTTCACTCTTGGGGCCATACTTGCCACCGATCCTGAAAAGGCGGTGCTCAAAAATGGCAAAGAACGCCTTAATATTCCGCGAATTTCTTCGGAAGATATCGAGCTCCTGGAGCAGGAAATTGATAAGATGAACGAAGAATTGCCGCCCATGACACACTTTATACTTCCGGGCGGACATCAAACCGTGTCAGTTTGTCACGTAGCCCGCTGTGTGTGCCGCAGGGCCGAGCGTTTGGCCACAGCACTCTATGAAATTGAACCTTTTGAGGAGCAGGTGCTGCAGTATCTCAACCGCCTAAGTGACTACCTTTTTGTGCTGGCACGAAAGTTGTCTCATGATTTACAGGTGAAAGAAATCAAATGGATCCCACAGAAGGAATCCTAAATTGATCTGAATCCAATTTCTGCACAAATCCTCTATTTTTAAAGGAATTACAGTAGATAAAACGTTCTTAAAATTAGTGATAAAAAGATGATTTTTTTCTTGACTATCTCGTCAAAAAAATTATTTTTGCAAAAATTTAAACCGATTAACCGATGTATTGGACATTAGAATTAGCATCCTATCTTAGCGATGCACCATGGCCCGCCACAAAAGATGAGTTAATTGATTACGCCATCAGGACGGGTGCTCCCCTGGAGGT
>Ga0098069_100649_pt1 | contig 12737 bp, 11 predicted proteins | sample 27_taG_FD_92584 | JGI IMG/M metagenome (GOLD analysis project Ga0098069, IMG submission 92584) | Marine viral communities from Cariaco Basin, Caribbean Sea - 27_WHOI_OMZ | ecosystem: Environmental > Aquatic > Marine > Oceanic | place: Caribbean Sea: Cariaco Basin | collected 2014-11-09 | reverse complement strand
GCCGAGGTCGGCGAAAACGGGCTGACGGTCCTCGCCGAACACGTCGAAGGCTGACCCTTTAACCATACAGCACCTTACAAAGGGCGGCCCACGGGTCGCCCTTTTCGTTTGCAGCAGCCTGCGCTGTGGCAACCGATAATTAACCACAAGCTGCGAGGGCCGTTTCCGCATGCATGCGGGAAGACATTCGGTCCGATGACGGCAATCAGCTTCGATATGGCACAAGTGCCGCCGACGCGGCGCCATGCAGCGCGTGGTCTGTGGTTGGTCCTGTTTCTCGCACTGTTCGCGCTGGCCGTGCGGTTTCCATTCCTTGGCGATCACAATGCCGACATCGACGAACAACTCTATGCGCTGATCGGCAGCCAGATGTGGCAGGGCCAGTTGCCCTTCGTGGACCTGTGGGACCGCAAGCCCTTCGGTCTCTTCGCATTGTTCGGCCTTGCCGATGCCACCGGGCTGCCCGCCCCGTGGTCGTACCAGTTGCTCGCGACGGGCTTCATAGTGCTGGGCGCCGTGCTGCTGCGCAATCTGGCCATCCATTTGACGGACAGCGTCACCGCAAGCGCGGCCGCGGTTCTCTATATCGTGCTGATGACGATCTATGGCTCGCATTCGGCACAGAGCGAGATCTACCATGTCCCGGCCATGCTGGGGATGGCATTGCTGGTCCGCAATACGGGCCACCCTCAGGCCTTGCAGCGTGCGCTCCTTGCAATGGTGATCGGCGGTCTGGCGCTGCAGGTGAAGTACACCGTCGTGCCACAATGCGTTTTCTTCGGGCTTTGGGCGCTGTGGGGGCAGTACCGCTCGGGGCGATCGCTGGCGCAGCTGTCGGCGATCGGCATCGCGTTCGCTGCACTGGGTCTGGCGCCCACGCTTCTCGTCGGGCTGTTCTATTTCGCCGTCGGCGGATGGGACCAATTCTGGTTCGCCAATTTCGTCAGTTTCTTCCTGCGCGAACCTGCCCCCATGGGGCGGTTTGCAGAACGGCATACGCTCTTCCTGATGCCGCTCGTCGTGCTTGCTCTCGCCGGGTTCTACGCAAGCCTGCGCATGTCTCCTCCCGCCGATCGGCGGAGCTATCGGTTCTTTTGCGCCATGCTCGGTGCTTCGGTCGCAACCGTATTTCTGCCGTCGACCGTCTATGCCTATTACTTCGCCGCGCTGGTCCCCGGGGTGCTGCTGGTCGCCCTGCCCTTCCTTCACCGCCAAGGACCGGCGGGGCTGGCCCCACTGGCCGCGGCGACCGTGGCCTGCATCGGGTTGCTCTATCTGCCCGAACGCTACGAAGCCTCCCAGAACCACCGCGAAGCGATGGATGGACTGGTCGCCGCGATCCAGCCGCATGTCGATGAACAGGAAGCCTGTCTGTGGGTCTTCGACGGTCCTACAGCGCTCTATAGCGCTACCGGCAGTTGCCTTCCCACCCGGCTGATCTACCCCGACCATCTCAACAACGCGCTCGAGCGCAATTCTCTCGAGGTGCGCCAGATCGACGAGGTCCGCCGTATTCTTGATACCGGTCCGCCGGTGGTCGTAACCGCCGACCGGCCATTCACCCAGCAGAACCTGGAAACGCTCGAATACGTTGAGACCACGCTGCCGCAAGGGTACATCGTGATCGCCGAAGAACGCATCGATGACCGCGGACTCGCAGTATGGCTGCGGCGTGATCTTCTTTCCACCAGCCGGTGACCGGGAAGGGCTTGTCGCCGGCCTGACGCCGGGGCAGAACATGCTCCAGCAAATCTGGAGAGCTGCCCTTGAAACTCGCATCCGCGCTGGCCATTGCCACTGCCATGACCATTACAAGCACCACCCCCGTCGCCGCGCAGGACGGCATTCCCGGCCCCGAGCAGGACAGTTACATCTGGCTCGAGGAAGCCCGTAGCGACAAGGCGCTCGACTGGGTCCGCGCCGAGAACGAGCGGACGATGGAGCTGCTCGCGGGCGACCCGCGCTACGACGCGGTCAAGGCCGACGCGCTGGCGATTTACGATAGCGAAGATCGTATCCCCTATGTCACGATCCGCCCGGACGGCCTGTACAATTTCTGGCAGGACAAACAGAACCCGCGCGGGCTGGTGCGCCGGACCACGCTGGAAAGCTACCGCTCCGACAACCCGCAATGGGAAACCGTGCTTGACGTCGATGCGCTGGCCGAGGCCGAAGGGCGCGAATGGGTGTACAAGGGCTCGACCTGCCTGCCGCCCGAAGATCGCCTGTGCATGATCGCGCTGAGCGACGGGGGCGAGGATGCCACCGTGCTGCGCGAATTCGACATGGCCACCAAGAGCTTCGTCGAGGGCGGCTTCGTGCTCGACGAGAAGAGCCAGGGCGGGATCGAGTGGATCGATGCCGATACGCTGCTGGTGGGCCGCGATTTCGGCGAAGGCACGCTGACCGAGAGCCAGTATCCGCGCACAACGCGCATCTGGAAACGCGGCACGCCGATCGAACAGGCGGAAGAGATCTGGCGCGGCGAGGAAGCCGATGTCTGGTCGGGCGCGGCGTTGCTGCGTGATCACACGGGCGAGGTTCACGGCACCTATGCCTTCCGCGCGGTCAGCTTCCACGAAACCGAATATTTCTGGCAGCATGACGGCGAATGGCTCCGGCTGGAGCTGCCGCTCAAGGCTTCGCCCTACGGCCTGATCGATGGCCAGCTGCTGTTCTCGACCGATGTAGACTGGGAAGTCGGCGGCCAGACCTTCCCGGCCGATGCGCTGGTGTCGGTCGATCTCGAACAGTTCAAGACCGATCCCAATGGCGCGCCCAAGACACTGGTCTGGGCCCCGCAGGACAAGCAGACCAAGCAGGGCGCGGCGAACACCGCCGAGAGCCTTTACGTCAGCCTGCTCGACAACGTTCGCGGCCGGGTGCTCAAATTCGACCACGTCGATGGCGAATGGGTCTCGAGCGAGATCGAGCTGCCCGACAATTCGACGCTCGATGTGGCTGCCGCATCGGAAGGGTCGGACGAAATCATGTATTCGGTCACCGACTTCCTCACCCCGTCGCGGCTATATTATTCGGACGGCAGCGGTGCGCCCGAAGTGATCAAGACCTCGCCGAGCTATTTCGACGCCGAAGGCATGGAAGTCGAACAATACGAGGCGACCAGCGCGGACGGGACCAAGATCCCCTACTTCCTCGTCAAGCCCAAGGGCATGGTGATGGACGGGAGCAATCCGACATTGCTGACCGGTTACGGCGGCTTCCAAGTGCCGCGCCTGCCCTCCTACCTCGGTTCGATCGGGAAGATCTGGCTCGAACGCGGCGGCGCCTACATCCTCGGCAACATGCGCGGCGGTGGCGAATTCGGCCCCGGCTGGCACCAGAGCGCGATCCGCGAGAACAAGCAGCGCACCTGGGACGATTTCCTCGCGATTGCCGAGGACGCGGTCGCGCGCGGGATCACCAGTCCCGACCATCTCGGCATCCAGGGCGGTTCGCAGGGCGGATTGCTGGTGGGCACGGCCTTCACCCAGCGTCCCGACCTGTTCAACGCAGCGATCGTGCAGATCCCGCTGTTCGACATGCTGCGGTATCACGTGATCGGGCGCGGCGCGTCGTGGACTGGCGAATATGGCGATCCGCGCATCGACGAGCAGCGCGCCTGGATCGAGCCCTATTCACCCTATCAGAAGCTGCTCGAGGGCAAAGACTACCCCGCGCCCTTCTTCTGGGCCTCGACCGCCGACGACCGCACGCACCCGGCGCATGCGCGCAAGGGCGCCGCGCGGGTCAAGGAACTGGGGCAGGAGTATTACTACTTCGAGGACATGACCGGCGGCCATTCGGGCGGCGTCGACAACGAACAGCGCGCCAAGATCCAAGCGCTGCAGATGGTCTATCTTCTGCAGCGACTGGCGGATTGATCAGCGCGGCCTGCGCGTCGGGGCGTGGAAATCGGGCGGCTTGTCGGCCACCCATTCCACGAACCGCGCGAGGGTCTCGTCGGTAAGCAGCGCGTCGCGGTCGGTGCCGATCCGCGCCAGCTGCGCATTGGTGAAATTGGCGTGGATCGCGCGGTGGCAGATCGGGTGCACCGGCACGGTCATGCGCCCCTTTTTCGCCTTGGGCACGAGATGATGCTGCTGGACTTTGCGCCCGAGCGCGCGCCCACACAGCCAGCAGTTATCGGGTTCGGCGTTCGGCGAGGTCGGTCTCCCAGCTGAAAAGATCGTCGGCGCGGGGGAAATGAGCTTCGGCAAGATCGTAGTCGATTGCCGCGACATCGGGATCCTCGCATAGCTGGATGCCGATCACCTCTTCACCTTCGAGCACGATCACGCCGTCGCTGATGGCCGGGTCGTTCGGTTCGCCGGCAGCGAAATTGGTCCGCACGATGCGGCTGAAGACGACGTAGCGCGTATCACCGCTGGCAAAGGCAACCTGCGCTTCGCCGCCGCCGGAATAGGGCACGCTGGCCCAGCGCCCGCCGCTGAGGATCAACTCGGGCTCGCCGTCACCGAAGCGGTATTCGGCCTCGCCCCTCCCCGTGCCCTTGCCCGTGCCCGTGCCCGTGCCCGTGCCGCAAATGGCAATCCGCTTGCCGCCTGCAACCTTGCACGAAAACACCTCGGCTTCGCCCGAAGCGCATTCGACCGTCCGGCCGGGCGAACCTGACGTAGTTGTTGCCGGTACCGGCGAGAGGGGCCCAGCAGGCGGCGGCGCCTGTTCGGCGCGCTGCTCCTCTGGTTCACCATCATTTCCCGCGCCGGCACTGCCACATGACGCGAGCAACAGGCTGCAGCCGAGCAGCGCCCTCACTTCCTGTCCGCCGCCTTCTTCTTTTTCATCGCATCGTGGAAACGGTCGGCCCAGCCGGGTTTGACCACCTGTTCGCCGCGCACCATGCGCAGATCGCCGTCGCCGACATCACGGCTGACCGCGCTGCCTGCAGCGACGATTGCATCGGTCCCGATCCGCACCGGCGCGATCAGTGCGCTGTTCGAACCGATGAACGCGCGTTCGCCGATCACGGTCTTGTGCTTGAAATAGCCATCGTAATTGCAGGTGATCGTGCCCGCGCCGATATTCGCGCCCGCGCCGACCTCGGCATCACCAAGATAAGTCAGGTGGCTGGCCTTGGCCCCCTCGCCCAGCGTGGCCTGCTTCATCTCGACGAAATTGCCGACGAAGCTGTCCTTTTCCATCACCGCGCCGGGCCGCAGGCGGGCATAGGGACCGACCGAGCACCCTTCCCCGACGCGCGCCCCCTCGAGATGGCTGAACGCGCGGATCCGCGCGCCGCGGGCGACGCTGACACCGGGGCCAAAGACCACGTGCGGTTCGACCGTCACATCGGCGGCAAGGTCGGTATCCCAGTTGAAGAACACCGTGTCGGGCGCGGTCAGCGTGACGCCTTCGGTCATCGCTTCCTCGCGCTTGAGTTCCTGCCACTGCGCTTCGGCGCGGGCGAGTTCGGCGCGGCTGTTGATGCCGGTAACCTCGGCGGGCGTGTCGGCGGATACGACCGCGCAGCTATCGCCGTCCGCATTGGCGATGTTGACGATGTCGACGAGGTAATATTCGCCTTGCGCATTGTCGTTGCCCACGCGGCGGAGCAGCTCGAACATGTCGGCGCTGCGCGCTGCCATGACGCCCGAATTGCACAGGCGGCAGGCGCGTTCCTCCTCGCTCGCATCCTTGAATTCGACCATCTTGTCGATCCGCCCGTCGGCATCGGCGATGACTCGCCCGTAATGTCCCGGATCGTCGGGTTCGAAGCCCAATACCACGACTTTCGGCCGATCCTCGGCATGCAGACGGTCGAGCATGGCCTGCATCGTCTCGCCCTTCACGAAGGGCACATCGCCATACAGCACCAGCACATCGCCGCTGTGATCCGCAAGGTTCTCCTCGGCCTGCTGGACCGCATGTCCCGTACCCAGCTGCGGTTCCTGCAGGCAGGTTTCTGCGCTGCCGGCCAGCGCATTTTCGAGCTGGTCGCGCCCCGCGCCCACCACCACGACCTTCTTGGCCGGTTGCAGCGCATCGACGGTCGCCAGCAGGTGGTCGAGCATCGGGCGACCGGCAATCGGGTGCAGGACCTTGTGCAGGTCGCTTTTCATACGGGTGCCCTTGCCCGCGGCAAGGACGATGGCGGCGAAATCGCGTGTCATGTTCATGCGCGGTGCCTTGCCACCATTCGCTTGCAGTTTGAAGAACCTTCCGCCACCGCCGCTGCCATGAGCGACCTGCCCTTTTCCATCATCGGTTTCGATCTCGACGGAACGCTGCTCGAAACCCACCGCGACCTTGGCGCGGCAGTCAATCACGCGCTTGACCTCGGCGGCTTCGCGCCCGTCCCGGCGGACCACGCCAGCGACCTCATCGGCGGCGGCGCAAAGATCATGCTGCAGCGCGCGGTGGACGAACAGGGCGGCCTGCCCGACGACGAATTCCGCAAGCTCTACAAGGCCATGCTGGCCTATTACGCGGACAACAACGCGGTCCACACACAGCCCTATCCGCATGCCCGCGAAACGCTCGCGCTGCTGCGCGAACGCGATATCGCTATGGTGGTGGTGACCAATAAGTTCGAAAGCTTCGCGCGGCAGATCCTCGCTGCGCTCGACCTCGCCGATCATTTCGTCGCGATCATCGGCGGCGATACCATGGGCAAGGGCAAGGCCAAGCCCGCGCCGGACCCGATCTTCGAAGCGCAGCGACGCGGCGGCGGCGGCAGCCTCGCCTTTGTCGGCGATAGCTCGTATGACATTGCCGCAGCGCGCGCCGCCCGCGTCCCCGTGATCGGCGCACGCTACGGCTATTGCGACAAGCCGCGCGGCGAGCTGGGCGCCGATGCGGAGATCGATTCGCTGGCGGAACTGGTTCCGGCGCTGGCCAGGCTGGGCTGAGCGGTCCGCCGCTACGGAACGGCGGCCCGCCATACCCGGTGTTGCAAGTGCGAAGCGAACATGCCACCCAGCCGCGCAATTGACCTTTACGTAAACGATAAAGCAGGAGCAGCCCCATGAGCATCGATTTCAAGGACAAGGTAGCCATCGTAACCGGCGCAGGCGGCGGTCTGGGCCGCGAATACGCGCTCGAACTCGCCCGCCGCGGTGCCAAGGTCGTGGTCAACGATCTCGGCGGTTCGCGCGACGGCACCGGCCATTCCGACATGGCACTGCAGGTGGTCGAGGAAATCGAGAAGGCCGGCGGCGAAGCCGTTTCGAACGGCGGCTCGGTCACCGAATACGAACAGATGGAAAAGATGGTTGCCGACGCCAAGCAGAAGTGGGGCGGCGTCCACGTCGTCATCAACAATGCCGGCGTGCTGCGCGACAAGACCTTCGCCAAGATGACGATGGATGATTTCGAATTCGTCGTCGACGTCCACCTCAACGGTTCGGCAAACGTCACCAAGGCGGTATGGGAAACCATGCGAGAGCAGGCCTATGGCCGCGTGCTCATGACCGCTTCGTCAACCGGCCTGTTCGGCAATTTCGGCCAGGCCAACTACGGTGCCGCCAAGCTCGGCCTCGCCGGCCTGACGAAGACGCTGCAGCTCGAAGGCGCCAAGTACAACATCAAGGTCAACACGATCTCGCCGGTGGCGGGCACCCGCATGACCGAAGACCTCTTCCCCGAAGAAGCCTTCAAGCTGTTCGACCCGGTGAATGTGGTCCCGGCCGCGCTGTTCCTCGTCAGCGAAGACGCGCCCACCAACGCCATCGTCGGCGCGGGTGCGGGCGGCTTCCACTCGGCCTGGACCGTCATGAACGACGCGGTCTGGCTCACCGATGAAGAGCGCACCGTCGAAGGCTTCGCTGCCAATTGGGACAAGATCAGCGACTTCTCCAACCTCAAGGCCCCGCAGTCGGGCAGCGAGCAGTCGGGCGCGATCCTGACCGCGATGCAGAAGGTCACCGGAACCGGCCCGGGCAGCGCCCGCGGCTGATCCGCTCTGCAATTTGTCGAGGAAGGGGCTCGTGCTGCGGCGCGGGCCCTTTTCGTATCGGCCGCTGCCTAGCTGTCGACCGTCTTGAGCAGGCGCCGTTCCATCGGCGCGATCACGCCGGGCAATTCATGACCGCGCTTGAGTACCTGACCATGTTCGCCGAACAGCGTCCACATACCCTGTTTGTTGCGCAAGGCGGGGCGTTTCTCGATCCGCGCCTGCGGCCGTTCCGCCGCGCGCCGGAATGCGGCGAACACGGCGCAATCCTTGGTGAAATCCATCGCGTAATCGCGCCACTGCCCGGCTGCGACCATCCGCCCGTAGAGATCGAGGATCCGCGTCAGTTCCTCGCGGCTGAAACCGATCTGCAGCGGCTTGCGACCCGGGAAGGCGACGACCGTATCGCCGAAAGAACCCATCAATCTGCAGTCCCGTTGCGCTGGGCCGGTTCGCGTTCTGCGCGCAGCGCGGCGACTTCGGCGCGCAGTGCCTTCAGCTCGCTGTCGAGCTTCTCGATGCAATCCCGGCTGGGTTCGCACGGATCGTCGCACGGCGTGCCGTAGGGAATGAATTCCTTGAGCCACTGTTCGGCCGGCACCAGCGTGCTGCGCGCCTTGAGGCCGATCATTGTGGCGCCTTCGGGCACCTCGTCGGTGACGACCGCATTGGCACCGATGCGCGCGCGGCGGCCGACCGTGATCGGGCCGATTACCTGCGCGCCGGAGCCGATGATCACCTCGTCCGAGATGGTCGGGTGGCGCTTGCCCCCCTTGCCATTGGCCGGATTGGTGCCGCCAAGCGTCACGCATTGGTAGATCGTCACGTTGTCGCCGATCTCGGCGGTTTCGCCGATCACCGAGAAGCCGTGATCGATAAACAGGTTCTTGCCGATCTTCGCGCCCGGGTGGATATCGATTGCAGTGACCATCCGGCTCCAGTGGTTGACCAGCCGGGCGAGGAAAAACAGTTCCGCTTCGAACAGCCAATGCGCGATGCGGTGGTAGAACACCGCCCAGACACCGGGATAGGTCAGCACTTCCCAGCGGCTGCGGGGAGCCGGATCGCGTGCCTTCACGCTGTCGAGATAGGCGACTAGCCGTTCGAACATGGGCACTATTCTCCCATCGGGAAGCGGTTAAAGCAAGCGTCCCTGGTCCGGGCCCTGCACCGCTTCCAGTGCATCACGCCATACAGATAGGGTGGCGGGAACCTGCCGTTCAAGGCTCAGCCGGTCGATTTCGCCAACGATTTTCTCGATCGCGGCATAGCTGCGTTCCATTCGCGGCACGAGATAGGCGGGTGCACCCTCACCCAGAACCAGGCCGCGCTGGGCGGCATGCGACAGCATGAGGTCGGTCGCCAGCGCATCGTCGGGGGGCCCGATTTCGAGCTGCAAGGCAGCCCCCATCCGGCTGCGCAGGTCGGGCAAGGCGATGTCCCAGCCCCCGCCGCCCACCACCAGCAGCAGCGGGATGCCGCTTTCCTGTGCGCGGTTCCAGCGGTGGAAGATCGCGGTCTCATCAAGCGTTTCGGCATCGTCGATCGCCTCCCCCGCCTGCTGCGCGGCGAACCAGCGCGCGAACAGCGACTTGCCCGCGCGCGGCGGCCCATGGAGGATGGCGGTGCGGAACGGCCAGCTGGCCGGCGCCGCCAGCGCTTCGGCCACTGCGCGGTTGCCCGATCCGATCACGATCGAGGACGGCTCGCCGGCGCCGGCCGGAATCAGCGGAAGAGCGATCTGCGAGGTCATCGCCCGCGAATCAGCGGCTGATGGCGAGCGCGTTGCTGCCCTGGCGGACGGTGAAGCCGCGTGCCCGCAGGGCATCGGCCAGTTCGCCGATCGAACCGGAATAGCTGACCGTCATCACCGAGGTTCCGCCGATCGCAGTGCTGCGGATGCCCGTTGCCCGCACGCCAGGCGTCCCGCGCACACTGGAGACCGCGCCGTCGAAACTGGCGGCATCGGGCGTGGCGACCTGCACGGTGTAGAGCGCGACCGATCCTTCGGGCGGCGGCGTCTGGATGGGCGCTGCGGTGATCGCATCACCGCTTTCGGCAGTGGGCTGCGATGCGGCGGCTGCTGCAGCCTGCTCCTGCGCCCGCAGTGCGCGGCCGAGGTCGAGCAGCCGCTGGAGCGCGGGATCAAGTTCGGGCGTGCCGATGTCGAGCGTTGGGTCGGGCCGCAGCTTGCCTTCCACCAGCGCGAGTTCGAAGATCCGGTCGAAGCGCACCACGGCGCGTTCGAGCATGGTCGGAAGTTCGGCGGGCGATGCCGCGGTCATGTCGAACCCGTCGAGATAGGCGTTGTCGGGGCCAAAACGCGCCGTGAACGTGCCCTCGATCGGCCCGCCGGGATAGGTGTACCGCAGGCTCGCAATGGCAACGAGCACATCGGCAGCGCCGAACTGGTCGAGCGCATTGCGCCACCAGGTGCGGCTGCGGCGCCCGGTCTGGCCATAGGTCAGCAGCAGCGAATCCCCCCCGGCACCCGCCGGGCGGACATAATCGATCCGGCTCTGTCCTGCCTGATAGCCAGCCCAGGCGCGCTGCCACGGATTGCGCTGCTCGTAGACCATCTGCGTGCCTGCCGACACGGTCACCGGCAGCAGCAGCATCGGCGCCGAGCGCGTCGCTTCGCCTTCTGAACCGAGATAGCGCGACGCGCGCTGCCGGTCGAACACCACTCCGAGCGTGGCGATGTAGCGCCTCGGTCCCAGCCGTTCGCGCTCGATGACCACGGCGGAAACCAGGCCGGCGATCTGCGAATCGCTGAGGCTGGGGCCTTCGAGGCGGTCCCAGGCCTTGCGCTGCGCCTCTTCCCAGGCCTGTTCGCGCGCGGCGATGCCGCTTTCGGCACGGACATCGACTTCGATTCCCGACACTTCGATATCGCTGCTCGAGGCAACCGGGGCGATCCCGCGTTCGCCGCCGACTTGCGCCCATACGACCACGCTGAGCGCGCACAGCGTGGCCAGGACCACGGCGAGGATGGCGAAGCGGCGGAACGCGAAGGGGGAGGATATCGGTCGGATCATGGGGAAAACAGGGCGCCTTTTGCCGAAAGGCTTCTGGAAATCCAAGCGCGAAAGCGTAAGGCGGGTCAGATGAGTGACCAACCGCGCAGCAGCAGCCCTTCCTACACCTACGAACAGGCGGGTGTTTCGATCGAGGCGGGCAATGCGCTGGTCAAGGCGATCGGGCCGCTGGTCAAGGCCACGATGCGTCCCGGTGCGGATGGCGAGATCGGCGGTTTCGGCGGCTTTTTCGACCCCAGGGCAGCCGGGTACAAGGATCCCTTGCTGGTCGCAGGCAATGACGGCGTGGGCACCAAGCTCAAGCTGGCCATCGACAGCGACCGTCACGACACGGTGGGCATCGACCTCGTCGCCATGTGCGTCAACGACCTGATCGTCCAGGGGGCGGAACCGCTGTTCTTCCTCGATTACTTCGCCACCGGCAAGCTGGAAAACGGCGTGGCCGAGCGCGTCATCGCGGGCATCGCCGAGGGCTGCAAACAGGCCGGCTGCGCGCTGATCGGGGGCGAGACCGCCGAAATGCCCGGCATGTACGCCGCGGGCGATTACGACCTCGCCGGGTTTTGCGTCGGCGCGGTCGAGCGCGGCGAACAGCTGACCGGCGAACGCGTCGCGCCCGGCCACCTGCTGCTTGGCCTCGCCAGTTCAGGCGTGCACTCGAACGGTTATTCGCTGGTGAGGCGGCTGGCGCAGGACAAGGGCTGGAAACTCGACCGCCCGGCCCTGTTCGATCGCGACCGCCTGCTGATCGACGCACTGATCGAACCGACGCGGATCTACGTGCGCAGCCTGCTGCCGCTTGTGCGCGACGGGCTGGTCGACGCCATGGCGCATATCACCGGCGGCGGCCTGCTGGAAAACATCCCCCGCGTCCTGCCCGAGGGTGCGCATGCCCATGTCGAAGCCGATGGCTGGGAGCAACCGGGCCTGATGGCGTTCCTCCAGGCCCAGGGGAATATCGAACCCGCCGAAATGGCGCGGACCTTCAATTGCGGGGTGGGCATGGTGCTCGCGGTCGAACCCGCCAATGCCGAAATCGTTCGCACCCGTCTCGAGGACGCGGGCGAAACCGTGCTGGCTGTGGGCCGCATCGAGGCGGGCGACCAGGGATGCAGCGTGCACGGCACGGCCGGCACCTGGGCCGCGCGCGAGGACTGGTCGGCGGCGCATCTTGCCTGACCACGCGACGGCCACCGCCAAGGTCGCCGTGTTCGTGTCGGGCACGGGCACCAATATGGCGGCGCTGCTTTATGCCAGCCGCCTGCCCGGTTCGCCCTATGAAATCGCACTTGTCGCAGCCAACGATCCCGCCGCCCCCGCGCTTGCGCTGGCCCGGGCCGAAGGGGTCCCCACCTTCGCGCTGGCAAACGCGGGCATGGCCCGCGAAGACCACGATGCGGCCATGGAACGGGCGGCGCGCGATGCCGGCGCGCAATATATCGTGCTGGCGGGGTACATGCGCATCCTGACCCCCGGCTTCGTCGGGCGCTGGGAGGGACGCATGCTCAATATCCACCCCTCGCTGCTGCCCGCCTATCCCGGGCTCGATACGCATGCGCGCGCGATTGCGGCGGGCGATAGCCACGGCGGGACCAGTGTCCACCTGGTGACCGAAGAGCTCGATGCGGGCGAAATCCTCGGCCAGATCGCGATTGCGATCCAGCCCGGCGACACACCCGCTGCGCTGGCCGCCCGCGTCCGGCTGGCCGAGCACCAGCTCTATCCCCGCGTTCTGGCCGATTACGTTTCGCGCTGGAACGACCCGCAACACCTGCTGGCCCGCG
>Ga0098069_100642_pt1 | contig 12787 bp, 9 predicted proteins | sample 27_taG_FD_92584 | JGI IMG/M metagenome (GOLD analysis project Ga0098069, IMG submission 92584) | Marine viral communities from Cariaco Basin, Caribbean Sea - 27_WHOI_OMZ | ecosystem: Environmental > Aquatic > Marine > Oceanic | place: Caribbean Sea: Cariaco Basin | collected 2014-11-09 | reverse complement strand
TTTCAGGCTCTTTTTGCAGGGCGCGCAGGGTGTCCAGGCACTGAACGTTGCCACTGCCTTCCCAGATGGCGTTGACGGGAGATTCCCGGAACAGCCGGGGCATGATGCAGTCTTCCATCACGCCGCTGCCGCCGATGCATTCCATGGCCTCATAGGCATGGTTCGGGGTGCGTTTGCAGATCCAGTATTTGCCGACCGGTGTCGCGAGGCGTGCCAACAGTCGTTCGTGTTCTTTGTCCTGGTTATCCAGGGCGCGGGCAATGCGCATGGTATAGGCCAGTGCCGCTTCGCTTTCCAGGGCCAGGTCGGCCAGAACATTCTGCATCAGAGGCTGATCGATCAGGCGGGCACCGAAGGCGCTGCGGTGACGGCAGTGGTGACTGGCCTGGGCGATGGCCTGACGCATGCCGGCGGAGCTGCCGATCATGCAGTCGAAGCGGGTCATGGCCACCATTTCAATGATGGTGGGCACGCCGCGGCCTTCCTCGCCAACCATCCATGCAAGGGCGCCGCGCAGTTCGGCTTCGCTGGAGGCGTTGGCAACGTTGCCCATTTTGTTCTTGAGGCGCTGGACCTGCCAGGGGTTCTTGGTGCCGTCCGGGCGCCAGCGGGGCATCAGGAAGCACGACAGTCCTGACTGTGTCTGAGCCAGTACCAGGAAAGCGTCGCACATGGGAGCAGAGACAAACCATTTGTGACCCACCAGCTCATAGGCCTGGCCCGGGCCTCCCGCGCCGATCGGGTAGGCCCTGGTGCTGTTGGCGCGAACGTCGCTGCCACCCTGTTTCTCGGTCATGGCCATGCCAATGGTCACGGAACTTTTCTGGCTGTCCGGCAGGTTGCGGGGATCGTAGCTGTCGGCCAGGATCCTGGCTTCCCAGTCGGCCGCCAGTTCCGGCTGCTTGCGAATTGACGGGATGGCGGCAAAGGTCATGGTTACAGGGCAGCAGTGGGCGGCCTCCACCTGGGAGTGCATGTAGTACTTGGCTGCGCGGGCAACATGCGCGCCCTGGCCTGGATGGCTCCAGGGGCTGCTGTGGAGACCATTGTCGAAGGCAATCCGCATCAGCTCATGATAGGCCGGATGGAAGTCCACTTCGTCGATGCGGTGGCCGAAACGGTCATGGGTGTTGAAGACCGGTTTGTTGGCGTTGGCGCGAAACCCCAGGTCAATGGTCTGCGCGGCCCCGGCCAGGGCTCCGAATGCCTTGAGGTCCTCGGCAGCTTTACCGGCGCCCTCCCGGAGGGCAGCTTCCTGCAGGGCAATGTCCTGTTCGAACAGGTTATAGTTCTCCAGGGCCGGTGGCTGGTTGAAGACCTCGTGGGTGCTGGCCAGGTAGCGATCTTCCTGGTCGTTTGATGGCGTCTCTGGCCCGGGCTGCCGCGCGTTCATAGCTACCTCCTGGTGCCGGTCAACCCCTGCATACAAAAGCAGATGATGGAATTGACCAGCGGGTCATTGTTGTCTTCTGTTGTGCTGGTGGCCTGGCTGGTCTGTGTCGGTGACAGGGGGCCAACCAGGCTTTCCGCTATGGCGCCCACCAGGCAGGTGCTGCTTTGGCGAGCGTCCTGATCCGGGATGCATCCTTCTTCAATGCCTTCGCGGATCGCTTTTTCGAACAGGTTGGCGTACGCCTTGCGGTATGCCAGTCGTTCTTCTTCCACTTTCGGGTCCACCGGCTCGGCGATCAGTGACCAGGCCATTTGCGGGCCTTTCAGTGCCCGCTCGGCAAATTGTCTGAGTGCCCGCTCAAGCCGCTCGGCGGCGTTGCCATCGGAGGCCAGAGCTTCGGCGACCTTGTCGACCTCCCGCTGGGTTGCCAGCCGGAAAATCTCGGCGAACAGGTCCTCTCTGGACTCGAAGTGCCGGTAGATAGTTCCTGTGGCAACGCCGGCCAGCCCGGCGATCCGGGTAACCCGCGCGCTTCGAAAACCGCCTTCGGCCACGCACTGATAAGTGCAGTCCACAATCCGTTTGCGCGCCTCCGCCTTGCGCTGGCGCATTTTTTCCGTTTCTCGATAGGCCATTCGGGCTCCCTATAAGCAGTGAATCACTATTCATTCTTTCTGTCAATTTTTTGATCTACAGACGAATATAAAATTTTCGCATGTAATTCAATTGTTTGTTGTGATTTACAAAAATTTACAAAAAAGTCGTTGCCAATAAATAGCGTGGTCACGAAAAGCAGATTATAAAGACGCCAAGACGAAGCCGCAGGCGGTCTTTCGTCGATACGGAGTGAGGTTCCCTGCGGGGTCGCAGCACTCGACCATCTGTTTTCGTTGATGGAGAAAAGATCATGAGTGAATTCGACGAAAGCAACCTGGAGCAGTCCGGAAGCTGGACCAGCGACAGTGACGACAACCATTCCATCGCCGGCCGTGCCCGCGTTCGCGCACAGTTGCAGGCAGACATCGAAGCGTTCCTGAGCCAGGGCGGAAGGATCCAGGAAGTAGATACCTCCTTCCGTTCTGATACACCTCGCAAGGTGGAAGTGGGTTTTAACAACCGCTCCCTCTGAACGTTCAGACGGCAGTCCGGGGCGCTTCGCCCCGGCTCCGTTTTTGATCCCTGTCTCGGTATGACCTGTCAGCGTCGTTTATCCTCGTTCATTATCATTTTGCGCCGTTAGCCCGGGCAAATCGCCAGTCACCCGTAATCTGGACTCCTGTGTGGTAATGAAGCGCCGAATCCATCTTTTCCTTGTTTTGCTACTGATCATAGCAGCTGTTGTCAGCTTCTGGCTGATGACGACAGATCCGGCTGCCGAGGGTGAGCCGGTCGTATCGGCGCCTGTTGATGAGTCTCTGAAATCACTGAACAAGGGGGCGGCCTCTTCTGCGCCCTCCGACCTGGTAAACAACGCTTCCACGGTCCGTGTTCCCGAGCAGTTGCCAGCCTCGCTGGCCGGCACCTCGGTCCCGGATGGTTGGGCCCGAACGGACAGGTTCGGCAATCTTGTCCCGACCCCGCATCTGCGACAGCTGTTCGAGTATTTCCTGTCAGCCCTGGGAGAGGAATCGCTGCAAGCGTTGGTGGCGCGCATTGAAGCGGCGCTGTCGGGCCTGGAAGAGCCAGCGAGATCCCAGGCCCTGGTAACCCTTGGAAACTACCTGGAATACAAACTTGCGGTTTCTGAGCTGGAACAAAGCTATGGTGAGGTGTCCGGGCTTGGCGCGGGTGAGATGCAGCGAAGGATGGCAGAGATCCAGGCACTGCGGCGGACCTGGCTTGATGCCGATACCGCCGCCGCTTTCTTTGCTGACGATGAGGCAGTCGACCGCTTCCAGATCGAAAAACTCAGGATCGCAAGCAATGACAGCCTGACCGATGAGCAGAAAGCAGAAGCTCTTCGCCAGGCCGAGTCTGCCTTGCCGGAGCCGCTCCGCAAGGCCAGGGAGGAGACCCGACGGTTTGCAGACTATGAACAGGTGCGCCGGGAGCTGGCGGATGATCCCCGGGCGCTCGAGGCCTGGCGTCAGGAGGCCTTTGGGGAAGCCGCGGCGGACAGGCTGGCCCGCCTTGAGGAGGAACAAAAGAACTGGGACCGCCGCTGGCAAGTCTATTCACAGGAGCGGGACCGGCTATTGTCCCCCGGGCTTGCCGAGCCGGAACGTCAACAGGCGCTGGAGCGTCTGAGGGCCAGCCACTTCAATGAAACCGAACAGGTTCGAGCCGAGGCGCTGGATTCGATACGGTAATTAACCTGTCATTTAATCGCCCTATCCTGCCAGGGGAGTCTGCAACCAGCGGCGCCGGCCGTGTATGATGGCGCAAAGGGCGCCCGGCGGATGCCGAGACGGTCCATCAGACTTTTTGTTCAGCCATCCAGGAGGTTGTCAGTGCCGATTCCGACTCCCCGTACTTTTCCTGCCACCCGCTTACGCCGTAACCGGGCCAGCGATTTCTCGCGTCGCCTGGTTCGGGAAAACCAGCTCACGCCGGACAACCTGATCTATCCGGTATTCGTGCTGGAGGGTGAGGGCCAGCGGGAACAGGTGCCCTCAATGCCGGGAGTGGAGCGCCTGAGCATTGATCTGCTGGTTGAACAGGCTGCGGAGCTGGTCGAATTGGGTATCCCGGCAATTGCCCTGTTTCCGGTAGTTCCGGCCGAGAAGAAAAATCTCTCCGGCTCCGGAGCCTGGGATTCCGATGGTCTGGCGCAGAGAGCGGTTCGCGCCCTCAAGTCGGCCCACCCGGAACTCGGAGTGATTACAGACGTGGCGCTGGACCCGTTCACCACCCATGGCCAGGACGGCATCATCGATAACGACGGTTATGTCCTCAATGACGTGACGGTCGAGGCACTGGTCAACCAGGCGCTCTCCCATGCCGATGCGGGCGCCGATGTGGTCGCACCGTCTGACATGATGGATGGCCGTATTGGTGCCATTCGCGAAGCGCTGGAAAACGGCGGCCATGTGAACACACGGATCCTGGCCTATTCTGCCAAGTACGCATCAAGCTATTACGGGCCTTTCCGTGATGCGGTAGGCTCGGCCGCCAATCTCGGCAAGGGTAACAAGGCGACCTACCAGATGGATCCGGCCAACGGTGACGAGGCATTGCATGAGGTCTCGATGGACCTGGCCGAAGGCGCAGACATGGTGATGATCAAGCCCGGTATGCCGTATCTCGATATCGTGCACCGGGTGAAGACGGAATTGCGGGTACCAACATTTGTTTACCAGGTCAGTGGCGAATACGCCATGCATATGGCCGCAGCCCAGAACGGCTGGCTCGACGGGGATGCGGTGATGATGGAAAGCCTGATGGCCATGCGCAGAGCCGGGGCCGACGGAATCCTGACCTACTTTGCCGTGCGCGCGGCCCGACTGATGCGGGACCGTCAGCGCGGATAAGGCCAAAATCATTCGCCAGCAGTGGCGAACACACTGGAATCGAGGAATCATGACAACGGAAACGGCGAAGAATCAGACGGCAGGGGATGACCGGAGTGTGCCTGCGCCGGTGGATGTGCCCCCGGTTGGTGAGGAGATCAACCTGGATGCCAATGAAAATTACTTCAACCGGGAACTGAGCCAGCTCCAGTTTAATTACCGCGTGCTCAAGCAGGCCCTGGATACGACGCACCCGTTGATCAATCGTCTGATTTTCTGCTGCATTTTCAGCAGCAACATGGACGAGTTCTTCGAGATCCGTGTGGCCGGTCTAAGGCAGCAGATGAAATACGGCCGTGAGACCGTTGGTGCCGATGGCATGATGCCGGACCAGGCACTGGCGGAAATCAGCCGTGTTGCTCACGAGTACATCCGCGAGCAGTACGACATACTGAACAATGTTCTGATTCCCGAGATGGAGCAGGAGAACATTCACTTCGTTCGGCGCCGGGAGTGGACGCCGGAGCAGGCGGAGTGGGTCCGCAACTACTTCGAAGACGAGATCCTGCCGGTGGTCAGCCCCATCGGGTTGGATCCCTCCCACCCGTTTCCACGCCTGGTGAACAAGAGCCTGAACTTTATCGTGGAACTGGATGGCAAGGACGCCTTCGGCCGGGAAACCGGCATGGCGATTGTGCCGGCTCCTCGTTCGCTTCCGCGTCTGGTGCGGCTGCCCGATGATGTCTGCAGTGGTGGCGAGAACCTGGTGTTCCTGTCGTCCATGATCCACGCCCATGCCGATGAACTCTTCCCCGGCATGGAAGTGAAAGGCTGCTACCAGTTCCGGCTGACCCGTAACGCCGACCTTGAGCTTGAGGACGACCTGGAGGACCTTGCCTCGGCCCTGCGTGGTGAGTTGCTTAGCCGCCGGTTTGGTGACGGGGTGCGCCTGGAGGTTGCTGACAACTGCCCGGAAGAACTGGTGCAGTTCCTGCTCAAGGAGTTCGGTCTGACCGAGCGGGATCTTTACCAGGTGCATGGCCCGGTCAACCTGACCCGGCTGATGGCGGTCGGTGGGCTGGTGGACCGGCCGGACCTCACCTATTCCGGCTTTTCGCCGTCGATCCCCAAGCAGATCCGCAGCAAGGAATCGATGTTCGACGCCATCCGCAAGCGTCCGATCCTGCTGCTGCATCCCTATGAGAATTTCAGCCCGGTGGTGGATCTGCTGCGCCAGGCCGCCAAGGACCCCCAGGTTCTGGCGATTCGACAGACCCTCTACCGTACCGGCGCCGATTCGGAAATCGTCGAAGCCCTGGCGGATGCCGCGCGCCGTGGTAAAGAGGTGACCGCCGTCATCGAGCTGCGGGCCCGTTTCAGCGAGGCCGAGAACCTGGAGCTGGCCAGCCGGCTGCAGGAGGCCGGGGTGATCGTGGTGTACGGCGTGGTCGGCTACAAGACCCACGCCAAGATGATCCTGATTGTCCGTCGTGAAGAAGGGCGGCTGCGCCGTTATGTCCACCTGGGCACCGGTAACTACCACGCGGGCAATGCCCGTCTGTATACCGACTACAGCTTCATGACCTGCGATGAGTCCATCAGCGATGACGTCAACAAGCTGTTCCAGCAGCTTACCGGCATGGGTAAGGCCCTGAAGATCAAGAAGCTGTTTCATTCGCCCTTCACCCTCCATCCCCGGCTACTGAGCCTGATTGATCGGGAAGCGGGCTTTGGGGACAAGGGCCGGATCATCTTCAAGTTCAATGCATTGACGGAAATCCAGCTGATCAAGGCGCTTTACCGGGCTTCACAGGCCGGTGTGAAAATCGATCTGATCATCCGCGGCATCTGTTGTCTGCGTCCGGAAGTGCCGGGCCTCTCGGAGAATATTCGGGTGAGGTCGATCATTGGCCGCTTCCTGGAGCACACCCGTGTCTACTACTTTGGCAACAATGGCCGCCCGGATGTGTACTGTTCGAGTGCCGATGGTATGGAACGGAACCTGCTCAGCCGGGTGGAAACCGCTTTCCCCCTGGACGATCCTGATCTTGCCGCCCGGGTCAGAGAAGATCTGGATACCTACCTGGCCGACAATTGCCAGTCCTGGGTACTGCAACCGGACGGCAGTTATATTCAGAACCAGCCCGCAGAAGGTGAAGAGCGCCTTGCCTCACAATTGGTGTTGCTTGAACGGCTGACCGGAAAAACCTGATTCCCGAACTGGAGAAAGTTGTTTGAACACCAAATGGATGATTGCCGGCGCTGGTGTGCTGGCTGTAGCGGGCGGCCTGCCCTGGGTCGTGGGATACGTAACTGAGCAGCAGTGGCACCAGGCAACAGCGGAGGTGAACGATGCACAACCCTTCCTTCGCATGGAAACGGATAACTATGAGAGAGGTATTCTCGGGGCCCGTTTCAGAGGTTCGGTGAACCTGATCAATCCGGAAACCGGTGAATCCCTGAAGCTTGCCTACCGGGCCAATGTGACCCATGGCGTGACCGGCAGCCTGATGGATTTCCAGCCCGAGGATGGCTGGGCCGCCGGCGATAGCGACTGGTTCTCCGGTGAGGAGCCGAAGCTGACCCTGGAAACCCGTCTCTGGGGTACCGCTGTTCTCGAACTCGAAGCGCCCCAGATGACCCTGACGGACCCGGATACCGGGGAGACCCTGGCCTCAAGTGGCGGCTTGGCAAGAATTGAGGTCAGTGAGGCCGGTTCTCAGGCCGATGCCTTGATGGTCTGGCCGGGAGTAACCCTGTCCGGTCCGGACCTGGATATCCAGGTCAGCGACTTCCGCCTCGAGCAAACCATGAGTCATCTGACCGGTGAGGTCTGGACCGGCTCCGGCGAGATTGCGGTGGAATCGGTTGCTGTGACCCCGGCGGCGGAAGCCCCCTTCATGCTTCAGGGGATTTCGGTTCTTAGCAGCAGCGAGCCGGTCAACGATGGTGAGCGCCTGGATTCACGAATGACGTTCGAGGTCGCTGGCGTTTCAACGGCCGATGAGCGTTATGGTCCCCAGAGACTGGTGTTCGCATTGTCCGGGCTGGATGTGGCGGCCTGGAGCAACCTGACCGAGAGCCTTTCATCCATGCAGGCGCTGGCTATCACTCAGGCCTCTGGCGGTCCCCAGCAGTTTGAGCAGCAGATGGCCGCCATGCAGCAGGTGAATGCCGCCGTTCGGGATTTGGCAGCAGCCGGGTTCTCGGTTGGTTTTCCAGAGCTGACGGTGACCACCCCGGAGGGTGTGATAGAAGGCAGCGCCCGGATCGCCCATCCGGAGCTGACGGCGGATCAGAAAGCAGAAATGCTGATGGTGATGCAGCAGTTGACCGGCAAAATGGATCTCAGTCTGCCCGTCGCGCTCGCGGAGGAATACCCGGAATTCCGGTTACAGCTGGCACCGCTGATAAAGCAGGGGCTGCTGGTAGAGCAGGGTGACAGTCTGGTGCTTGATGCCAGTATGAAAGATCTTGTGCTGGACGTGAACGGTGTGGAAATTCCTTTGCCGCCGTTGCTTTGACGCCGCTGCTTCATTGCCATAAAAAAGCCCCGCTGGTCGGGGCTTTTTTGTTAGTTCAGCTTCAGCTGAACTTCTTTTTCAGGGCAGCCTCTACCGCCGGATCAACAAACTCCGAGACATCGCCACCCAGGGATGCGATTTCCCGGATCAGGGTGGAGGAGATGTAGGACAGGTGATTGGCCGGTGTCAGGAAAACGCTTTCCACTTCCGGAGCCAGACGGCGGTTCATGTCGGCCAGCTGGAATTCGTATTCGAAATCCGATACCGCCCGGAGTCCACGGAGGATCACGGTGGCACCCTGTTCACGGACGAAATCGGCGAGCAGGTTGCTGAATCCGGTGACGCTGACATTGGGGAGATGCGCGGTCGCCTGGCGGACCAGTTCGCAGCGTTCTTCTAGATCGAGAAGTGGCTGTTTCTTGGGGTTATAGGCGATGGCGACGACGATTTCATCAAACATTCGGCCGGCCCGTTCGATCAGGTCGGTGTGGCCGTTGGTGATGGGATCGAAGGTGCCCGGGTAGATGACTTTGGACATGCGCAGCTCCTTTCTTTGCGAGGCCCAAGGATAGCAGCATTTTCGGAGACTCTGTAGGCGTCCGGGGCTTCAGGTCGTGCATGTCGGCTATGTGGTGGGGCCGACTGGAAGGGCTTGTCCGGGAAACGCTACAAGCACCCCTTCGGGGTCCGGCCAGCAATCACAGATTGCTGTCGTTCGCCTGCGCATGAAGCTTCGCTTCATAATCGCTTGTCTCACCCATGTGCGCTTGAGCGAAGCCATCCATGGCTTCTCACATTCCCGGACAAGCCCTTCCAGCCAGCCCTTTCATCCCCGTGCGAGCCTCCCCGAAGGAAACTGGGGCTGTTATCTGCGCGCAATGCTAGCTGGCTGCTCGCGAGAGTCTTTGAGCCAACCTTGTACTGTTCCGTGCCGCCAGGGCGTAAACCGACAGCTGCGGATTTGCCCCGATGCTGGTGGGGAAGATCGAGGCATCGTGGATGCTGAGGTTGCTGACCTGGTGGTGTTCACCAAAGCCGTTGACGACCGAGTTTTGCGGATTGCTTCCCATGGCGCAGCCGCCCATCTGGTGGGCGGTGAACAGGCGGACGCGGTGGGGTGCCATGGGGAGCTGGTCGATGGCGGCTTTGGCGTCGGTCCAGTTGGTGTACCAGTCGGAATCCAGGTGCATCAGGCGGACTTTTTCGGCACCGGCGGCGAACTGGATTTCGGCCATGGTGTGGAAGGCTTCGCGGATGCCCTTCCAGAGGTAGTCGCTGACGGGGTAGTCCAGTACCGGACTGCCGTCGTCGCGGAGGGAGACTGTGCCGCCGGGGCTTTCGGGGTGGAAGCCGTCCCGGAGCAGGGCGATGACGGACTGCATGTGGGGCAGGCCGGCCATGTTGTTGATCTGGGTTTCGCCGTGGCCGGGTATGACGCCGCTGGACATGCCCGGGTGCAGCGGTGGCACCTCGAGTTTGTAACCAACCGGGCCGTCGACGCCGTTTCGGAAGTTGAATTCGTCCGAGTAGATGGACTGGGGCGCGCCATAGAACGGATCGACGCGCTGAGGCATCTGGGCGACGGTGGCGTTGACCGGATGGATGAACGAACGCTTGCCGATCCGCTGGTGCGGGTCCGGGATGTCGGAGCGGAGCAGCAGGCCGGGGCTGCCGATGGCGCTGGCGGCGACCACGAAGTGTCGGGCTTTGAGCGTGACCTTGATCCCGGTCGGGGTGACGCCATCATCCGCAAAGGCAGAGGCTTCCAGGTGGTCGATCTTGTCCTCGTTCATTACCAGGCGGTCGGCGCGCAGGCTGTGGAACAGCCGGGCGTTGTTATCGAGCGCCCCCGGAATGGTGGTCATCAGGGCGCCCTGTTTGGCGTTGGTCGGGCAGCCGACGCCGCAATAGCCCAGGTTCCAGCAGCCTTTCACATTGCGGGGAATGATCTGCCAGCTGTAACCCAGTTTTTCGCAGCCCTGGCGCAAGATGTCGTTGTTGACGTTCGGGTCGACCTGCCACGGGGCCATGGAGTGGCGTTCTTCCCGGCCATCGAACCAGGGCGCCATGGCGTCCGGCCGAAGTTCGTCCAGGCCAAACTGCTCGGCCCAGTAATTGAGCGTGGGCGCCGGTGTCCGGAAACTGGAAGTCCAGTTTACCGTGGTGGAACCGCCCACGCAGCGGCCTTGCAAAATGGCGATTGCCCCGTCCCGGGTTACCCGGCTCATGCCTTCCTGGTAAAGGTTGGCATAGGAGGTCTGCTCGTCCATCTTGAAGTCTTTCTGATAGTAAAGCCGGCCCTCCTCCACGAGTATCACGGACAACCCGCTGCGGGCCAGAATCTCGGCGGTGGTGCCGCCACCGGCGCCGGTTCCGATAACAACAACGTCCGCTTCTGCGGTCAGGTTTTGCGTCAGGAGGGCGCTATCGGTGACGTTCCAGCCTGATTCCAGGCCCTGGGCAATACGATCGGTCAATGACATGTTTGTGCTCCGTCAGATCAGCTGGCAATCAGGCGTTTTGGAATTGTGGCAATGCGTCGACCGCGTATTGCGGTGGTCCGGGATAGCCGGACAGGTGCCAGAAATCCCGATAGCCATAAAACGCCACGTTGCTGATCTTGGTCAGCGCAATGTAGCCGTTGTTGAACAGCCCGATACGGCTGGTGCGCCAGCGCTCCAGAAACGCGTCGGCTTCCGCCGTTGTCACATTCGGCCAGCTGGACCAGACCCGGGCAACGGTCACCCGGGTGAGCCCGAAGTTCAGCAGGTCAAACAGTTGCCGCAGTTCCTTCTGGTTAGCTGGTCCGAACTTGTGGATGCCGGCATCAATCCGCTCGATCGTCCCGGCAATTGCCAGGTTTCTGGCCTGTGGCTGCTCTGGCAAACCCGGCCCAATCATGGCGGGCAACAAGGCCTCGAACAGCGCAATGTCATCCTCGTTTAAAAACCGGAACTGGTAGCTGGCGTCCATCCGGGTGCCAACGGCACTCAGCCGGCCCGCCGGCTGAGTGGCGCATCCGCTAAGCCCGGCGGTGACGCTGACGGTGCCCAGAAACACGGCACCGCCAAGTCCGGTTTTTAGAAAGCTTCGGCGGTTGAGATCGGCAAATTGAGGGTGTCCTGACGGATCAGGGATCTGTTTCTGCATGGGTGTGTTCTCGTTATTGTTTTTGGATAGCGGGGAAAATGCTGAATCGTCGCGGGCTGGTAGCCCCTTCCAAAACTGTGCAAAACAGGGATGTTTTGCTCAAGCCTACACGGACGTATTCACGGCGTGTTTTGGAAGGGGCTACCAGCCCGCGACAGACTCCGAGTTCTCAGCGGATAAAGAACTTGTAAACCAATTTGTGCGCAGTTGTCCCATGGGGCGCATAGACAAACTTGCCGCTGTTGAATTTCTGCTTGGTGAAAATGGCCCGGTGATGGGAGAAGGTCAGGAACCCCTCACGGCTGTGATAGTGCCCCATGCCGGAATCACCGATGCCACCGAAAGGCAGATCATCCTGGGCTACGTGCATCAGGGAATCGTTGATGCACATGCCTCCAGAGTGGGTGTTATCCACCACATGCTGCTGCTGGGTCTTGTCGTACCCGAAGAAATACAGCGCCAGAGGCCGCGGACGATCATTGATGTAGTGAATGGCTTCATCCAGGCTGCCGTAACTGACGATCGGCAGAATCGGACCGAAGATCTCATCCTGCATCACCTTCATATCCGGAGTGGTGTTCAGCACCAGCGTCAGGGGCAGTTTTCGGGTGCCGTCCTTCAGATTCTCCCGGGCAGGGTTGATCTCCACCAATTCGGCGCCTTTCTCCCGGGCGTCCTCAAGGTAGCCTTGCAGTCGATCGTACTGCCGCTCATTGATGATGGCAGTGAAGTCGTCATTGTCCCGCAGGCTGGGATACATCTCGGAAAAACGGGCACGGAACTCGTCGACAAACGACTGCACCCGGTCAGCGGGGCAAAGGACGTAATCGGGCGCCACGCAGGTCTGGCCGGCATTGAAAGCCTTGCCAAAGGCGATTCTCTGGGCCGCGTCTTCCATGGGCACATCCGGGGAGACCACGGCCGGGGATTTGCCTCCCAGCTCCAGGGTGACCGGTGTCAGATTTTCCGCTGCGGCCTTCATGACCAGCTTGCCCACCGACGTAGAACCTGTGAACAGCAGATGATCAAACGGACGTGACGAGAAGTCTGCAGCCACGTCGGCCTCGCCATTAATAACCGAGACCAGGTCCTCCGGGAAGCTGGCTTCAATCAGCTCCTTGAACAGGGCCGAGGTGTGTGGCGTGTACTCCGACATCTTGATCATGGTGCGGTTGCCCGCAGCCAGAGACGCAACCAGGGGGCCCACTGCGAGGTAGAGAGGGTAGTTCCAGGGCACGATTACGCCCACCACACCCTTGGGCTGGTAGTGG
>Ga0098069_100638_pt1 | contig 12848 bp, 9 predicted proteins | sample 27_taG_FD_92584 | JGI IMG/M metagenome (GOLD analysis project Ga0098069, IMG submission 92584) | Marine viral communities from Cariaco Basin, Caribbean Sea - 27_WHOI_OMZ | ecosystem: Environmental > Aquatic > Marine > Oceanic | place: Caribbean Sea: Cariaco Basin | collected 2014-11-09 | reverse complement strand
GAAAAATACAAGTTTCAATCCTAGTTTCTAATTGGAATGGTCTGGAATGAATCCCGTGAAACTGATCAATGCGATCAGTAACATGTTTCAATCCTAGTTTCTAATTGGAATGGTCTGGAATTACCACCGGAAGCTCTAATAGGAACGGTATCGGCTTGTTTCAATCCTAGTTTCTAATTGGAATGGTCTGGAATTCCCCCTGAAATTGGCACTATTTGCTTCATTACACGGTTTCAATCCTAGTTTCTAATTGGAATGGTCTGGAATTCTACTAACGATTTTGCTTTGCCGGTTGCAGCAAAGTTTCAATCCTAGTTTCTAATTGGAATGGTCTGGAATCCTATTTCTGAAATTACTTTTCCCGGGGTGCTTTCGGTTTCAATCCTAGTTTCTAATTGGAATGGTCTGGAATGTTCTTTGCTTTAGTATATTCGGCCTTTAGGTATTCGTTTCAATCCTAGTTTCTAATTGGAATGGTCTGGAATACCGCACCAATATAACCCCCTAAAGTCCTGTAATAAGTTTCAATCCTAGTTTCTAATTGGAATGGTCTGGAATACATTATGAAAACTATATTTGTATTACAAAAGTCTTGTTTCAATCCTAGTTTCTAATTGGAATGGTCTGGAATAAAAAATCCGCATCTTGTGCCGAAATTGTACAAATTGGTTTCAATCCTAGTTTCTAATTGGAATGGTCTGGAATTTTTCCCGAATTGCAATAATTTTTCTTTCTCTTTTTGTTTCAATCCTAGTTTCTAATTGGAATGGTCTGGAATAAATGTTCGCAGGTATCTGGCGCACCATTTTGCAAGTTTCAATCCTAGTTTCTAATTGGAATGGTCTGGAATGGAATATCTATAATATTTAAGCGCATTATATAATCGGTTTCAATCCTAGTTTCTAATTGGAATGGTCTGGAATTCTCCCCGGCTTTGTGTTTACCAATTTGGATTTCAGTTTCAATCCTAGTTTCTAATTGGAATGGTCTGGAATTTAGATTGTAATGTACTTTTGGGTTGTTGACCGGGAGTTTCAATCCTAGTTTCTAATTGGAATGGTCTGGAATACAGTTCTACAAAGATCTTGTTTTTGTAAAAGCGATGTTTCAATCCTAGTTTCTAATTGGAATGGTCTGGAATGTAATCGCTATCTTCTGCATTTTCATCAATTTCAGCAGTTTCAATCCTAGTTTCTAATTGGAATGGTCTGGAATAAAAACCCCCTTTTTAACTGCCGGGTTCCGCTTATTGTTTCAATCCTAGTTTCTAATTGGAATGGTCTGGAATGCCTTATCCCAAAGGGTTACTGATAACGAAAACAGTTTCAATCCTAGTTTCTAATTGGAATGGTCTGGAATAGCGCTCACACGCTTTGAGGCTCAATTGTCTATTAAGTTTCAATCCTAGTTTCTAATTGGAATGGTCTGGAATTTTTGTGTTGCGTTCTTTAGTAGCTCTAGAGAAGTTGTTTCAATCCTAGTTTCTAATTGGAATGGTCTGGAATTTGGATCCATTCTAGATCTAAAATTGAACTAGTTAGGTTTCAATCCTAGTTTCTAATTGGAATGGTCTGGAATATATTATGGCTGCAAACCCACAAGGTTTCGCTATCAAGTTTCAATCCTAGTTTCTAATTGGAATGGTCTGGAATAGCTTTAGCCATTTGAGCAAGTCTATTTGCAATAAGGGTTTCAATCCTAGTTTCTAATTGGAATGGTCTGGAATTTTTACCAATGCTGGAGAACATTTCTTTATGATCGGCGTTTCAATCCTAGTTTCTAATTGGAATGGTCTGGAATCCTTTTAGGGTTTCAAAAAGTACGTTGCTTAGATCGTTGTTTCAATCCTAGTTTCTAATTGGAATGGTCTGGAATAGAAGCGGTTAAGGTCTTTCGTTCAAATTCCTGCTGTTTCAATCCTAGTTTCTAATTGGAATGGTCTGGAATTTAACCCCGATGAAAGTACAATTGTTGAAATTCCTATGTTTCAATCCTAGTTTCTAATTGGAATGGTCTGGAATCAAAACCAATTCGTTATACAGCACAATATAATTAGCGTTTCAATCCTAGTTTCTAATTGGAATGGTCTGGAATATTCTTTCAGATTTTGTACTCATAATATTTTAGTTTTGTTTCAATCCTAGTTTCTAATTGGAATGGTCTGGAATACAAAAGCCTTATCGAGCTTGACACCAATATTTCAAGTTTCAATCCTAGTTTCTAATTGGAATGGTCTGGAATAGAAAGTGTATTGGATAAACACACCAAGCCTTTGACGTTTCAATCCTAGTTTCTAATTGGAATGGTCTGGAATCTTTTTGAAAAGACCGGATTTAAATACATTGATTAAAGTTTCAATCCTAGTTTCTAATTGGAATGGTCTGGAATTTAACCTGGCCGAAGTTCCCGCCATTAACACCAACAAGTTTCAATCCTAGTTTCTAATTGGAATGGTCTGGAATATCAAAAGGAATTATTGATTCTAACGAACGTGTAGTTTCAATCCTAGTTTCTAATTGGAATGGTCTGGAATCCGAGATCGAGTAGTACGTTGTAAACATCGTCTTCGGTTTCAATCCTAGTTTCTAATTGGAATGGTCTGGAATTTTCAAGTGTCCCCAGTTCATCAATAAGGTTTAGTTTGTTTCAATCCTAGTTTCTAATTGGAATGGTCTGGAATATCTAAACTTACCGTTTCATCGATTAAACCAGTGTTGTTTCAATCCTAGTTTCTAATTGGAATGGTCTGGAATTGATTTTTAGGGAAATCCTGTACTTATGAGATTGACGTTTCAATCCTAGTTTCTAATTGGAATGGTCTGGAATTGCTCCTGCAGTTACCGATGTGCAGAAACAAGACTAGTTTCAATCCTAGTTTCTAATTGGAATGGTCTGGAATTGTAATCGTTATATTTTCCGGCGGTGAGCGCTTTGGCGTTTCAATCCTAGTTTCTAATTGGAATGGTCTGGAATCATATTTTCTACATCTTCTTTATTAAGCTGCGCGGGTTTCAATCCTAGTTTCTAATTGGAATGGTCTGGAATGATAAGGATTAGTTATGAAAAATATTCACTCTTTTGAGTTTCAATCCTAGTTTCTAATTGGAATGGTCTGGAATAGTTCTGAATCGTTTTATTAATCGCTTCTTTATCCAGTTTCAATCCTAGTTTCTAATTGGAATGGTCTGGAATTTAAATCTGCTAAAATGGTAGAAGGAAACGAGCAGGGTTTCAATCCTAGTTTCTAATTGGAATGGTCTGGAATCCGATTGTTTGCCCAGAACCTTTAATCATGTACCCTATGGCAATTTCTTCAACTTCTAAAACAAGTTTTTTCAATACGTCAAAGAACATAAAAACCATATATTTCAAATGGTTTCCGTATTCGCTATGTCCCGTTATAACTGCCATAAACTTAAAAAATAAGTTGTTTAAAAATAAATTTATATCCGGAATGCCTATTTAATACAAATGTTCCGGTAGGTACAATTTACACATCTTTTCTTAAATTTAGTGGCTTTAGGGAATTTGTTTTGATCAATAATATCAAGCATTTTTTCCATACTGTTTTTGATTTCTTGCTTGGCTTCCACCGGAATTGGAACCTCAACCAGTTTATGCTTGCTACGCGTATATACCAAAAAACCTTTTTCCACCTTGGTATTATAAGTTTCTTCAATTAAAACTGCATAACAATAGAGTTGCTGTTTATAGGTGTCATAAACCTTATCTTTCCAAAGTGCAAATTTATAATCCAGCGGGGCATAATTGCCATTAGTTAGTTGTAAGACTTCATCAACTTTCCCGCGCAATCCATCAATTCCCAAATATTGATCGATCCATTTATTTTTTACACCAATTTTCTTCCGTAAATATTCTTTGTTCCGCTCAAGTTTCTCATTATGGATTTCACGACCACGATTCACTTTATAGAATTTCTCCTCGTACTGCGGAATTCGAAGCACATACTCAAAATAAGTATAGCGTGGGCAATACAGGTATTCAATTATTTGTGAAGGATAAAAACTTTGCATCAGAAAAATAATGCTTTTACTTCATCGGTAACAAGTTTTTCATCAAATGCCTGCCCCATCATGGTACATTCGTTCAATTGTTCTTTGTTCATCCTGAAAATATAAATCTTATCGGTATCTTCATTAATCACCTTTTCTATTTGAAGTTCCAGGCTATCTTTTTCATTCGCGTTGAGGGTTCCTAAAAAGCAAGAATACTGAACGCGATATAGCCCGGCGTGCTTGCAAGCTTTGGAAACAAAATTTCTCGCGCTATCATTTTTAATGTCATATAATACCCAGATGATCATAATTTAGATTTATTCAATTAAACTATTGGCAAAACGATGCGCTTCCAATTGCACTGCATTTAATCGTGTTTGCAACCTGCCTTTGTACCGTATTTTCTCACTATCCAAATATTCAAGATATGGCGCCACAAAAAATGCTTTTCCCTCTTCATTCAATGAAAAACCACCGGTAAATTCAGAAAAATAATTCTTGTTGATTTTCTTTCCTGTAAATAACCTGAATACAAACCTATCGGCATAAATACGATAGGGTTCTATAAAGTCGAAAACCAAACTTTTGGAATTATAATCGTCGCGATGCATAAAACCCACAAAAGGATCTAGCCCGGCGAGCATTAATGCCCTTTCTATACGACTGTACAAAATACCATAGGCATAATTAAGCATCGCATTAAATTCATCTTGTGCCGGGCGAAAGCTTCTGCCTTTAAATGCAAAGGCATCTGGCATACAGGTGGAAAGAGCTTCAAAGTAATGCCTTCCGGCAGAACCTTCCCAGCCTCTAAAAGATTCGGCTACTTCATTGATTTCTTTTGCTTCACTTTCTAATATTTTCCGTCGAAAATCTAATATAGCTTCGGTTTTAATATCCAGGAACTCGTGTAAATTTGAACGGTGTTTTTTGAGGTCCTGTAAGAAATCTGACTGGTTCTCTAATTTGTTCCCGAGCCACAGTTTAATCCATGTTACAGCCGTACGGTCTAAAGAAGCTTTTAATTGTTCTTTTCTAATTTTAGTGGTACTTCCCAATTTACTATGCCAAAAACGCCCCATGGGATGTCCGTCATTTTCTACAACTACAATATCTATATTATGTTTTAAAGCCAGGGCAATGGCATCGGTACTAAGTGCAGCGCCCTTGCTCATTATAAAAGAGGTGATTTTATTTGCAGCAATATGGTTTACTTTGACCGGTTGCGATTTATCTTCCCGAATTTTAATCTGGAACATATCATCCTTTACGTGTACATAAGTACCATAAGTATTGATAAAGATTTGCATCTAACTTTGTTTTATAGTGCCAAATCCCCGGGAAACAGCTTTGCCCAATCCTATTTCATCTGGAAGCATGGCATTAACAATAAAACTTCCCGAAAATGCAACCATCTTGTTTTCTTTAAACTGCGTACTTTTTTCTTCAACATTTACTTTTGCCATTAAACGTTCACTGGCATTTAATTCCACCCCGGTATTTCTAAAAAAACTTAAAATATGCCCTACCAAAATAGCATTCAACATCTCCTGTTTTTCTACTTCGCTTTTCAATTTTTGATATTTGGCATAATTGGTTTGGTTAAGCCCCATCCACAGCGTTTTAAACTGATATTCGTGCAGGCTACTGCTATATCCGGCTTTTTCACTTGTAAGGGCTATATTTTTAGTGTTAATGCTAAATTTTTGCCCATTGATATCTAGCTCTTTTATTTTTAAAAATAGGCTGGGCAATAATTCGGCTCCTTCTTCAATCCCAATAAGGGTGGGTATGTTATGGATTACTTTATATTGAATGCTCGGGTATTTATACCTGAAACGCCCATCTTCGTAATGGTTGTGTAGGATTGGGGAGTGTTCTTTAAATAAGTTTCCAAAATAGCCCCGAAGTTTATGGGCATCCCTGGTTTGCAATTTAATTTCCGGGAATTTTATGCGACAAATTTGTAATTCTTGTGTGGTTGTAGTCATTTTTTCCTTGTTTTGGTGGAGTTTGTATTTTAGAAGGTAAAGGCTGTGTTTTCATCTTTATAATCCCGATTATACCCAGTTTCCGTATTATATCTTAATCCAATTCCATCTTTAGAAACTAACAAAATGGACTCTTCATACTCATTTACCGTTTCTAAACCTTCACAAAGGTATTTTGGAACAGAAATTATATGTTGCTGAAATTTCAACTTCCAATCTTTATTATACTCTTCTTTACTGATTTCATTTGTTATCCTTTGAAGATACTTCTCTAAGACTTTAGAAGAAAAATCATCTATTTCTATAAAAACCGCAGCATACCGATCTGACTCTTCAATTATACGAAAGGCTGAAACCGGTAATAATTTTTTATCATCAACATCGTATTTTAAAGTCTGCATTGAATTAAAGAAAACTCGTGCATCAGAGAAAGAGCTTTTTTCGGAAATCCCGTCAAAGTATTCGGTTATTAATTTTAAGTAATCTTTCTCATTGAAACGATCTTGCTGCTCCAACGATTTTTTCGCTTGAATATAAGTTAAACGATCATAAACCATTGTTGTAGCTTTCGTATCAAAATCAACAATGTAAAGTGGCGAGTGCTTTTTATCAGGATTATTGTTTCTGTTAATTCTTCCAGCGACCTGAATTATAGAATCAATGGGACCAATATCCCGAAAACCCATATCAAAATCTAAATCTACGCCAGCTTCAACAACTTGTGTGGCAATTAAAATCGGAGATTTTTTCGCTTGAATATCGCCTTTTATGTCTTGAATACGTTCAAGGCGATGGGCAGGTATGATATTGGTTGATAAATAATAGATGGGGTTTTCAAGATCATTTTCTTCCAAATAACTATGAATAGCATCGTAAACTTCGATAGACCGCTTCACGGTATTACAAACAATTAAACAAGATTTTTCAGTACTCCATTTATTATTAAAGACAGATGAAACAAATTCTTGTGTTCTGTTTTCCTTCTCTTCCTTTAAATCAATTAAAAGTGGATGAATGGAAGTTCGTTGAAAATGTGCGAAAATCTCTTCATAATTTGTCAATAATTCTTTTGGAGCAACATTTTCTCCTTGGTCTTTTAAGATTTCTTGTTGAGCGAGTTCAAATATTTTAGGTCGTGTAGCCGTCATTAAAATGATTCGCGATTTTAAAAATTTTGAAAGGTAAAATAAAGCAGCACCTAATAAAGGCATTTGATCTAGTCTAAGCGTTTGTACTTCATCAAGTATTATTATAGCATTTGCAAAATGATTGAATTTTTTCAGCAGTTTATTCCGATTACCAATTAAAGTTTCAAAAAACTGCACAAAAGAGGTGATCACCACATCGGCTTGCCACGTATCTAACGCCATTAACTTTTGATCATAGCCTTGTTCTGCACCATCCATATTTTCTTTTTGATCGCTTTTACCAAAAATATCTGCATATTGATAATGCCCTAGAATATTGATGTTTTGTTCCCCTAATACTTTTTCATATTCATTTAACGCCTGTTCTATGATATTGATAAATGGTAAGGCATAGATAATCCTGGATTCTACTCCGGAATTTTCTTTGATTTTATCTTTGAGTTTTAGTGAAAAATCAAGTGCAGTCATTGTTTTTCCTATACCCGTGGGAGCCGTGAGCGTAAAAATATAATGTTCTAAAATATCCTTTTGTTCAAGATTTGAAACAACAACCGCCCGACAGTAATTTCGCAATTCATTATTATCTAATTCATTTAAATTTTTCTCTTGAATAGTTGGTTTTTTAAAATGATCATCAACAGAAGATGATTTTATCGATTTTAACTTATAGGGGATAGTATCGGAAGCATCTAGTTTATCGGCTTCTATCAATAAGGAAAATAAATAGTTGATCAGGAAGTAATCTTGGATAGAGGCATATTTTTTACCCCAATATTTAAAACCTTTACGAAGTTTTTTCTCTTCCGTATAGAACAAAGAATCCTGAATGTTTTTAATACCTAAATCTTTTTCAATTGAGGAAAAATTCAACATCAAATCCTCTCTTTGTTTTTCTATTATTCTCTCTAAATCATCCCCTAATTTTGAAGAAATTTCAAGTACATCTATCAAGGGACTATGATGTAGAAAAATTATGTAGAGCGCCAACAAGGCTTTTTTGTCCTCTTTCCTCTCGAAATAGTTATAGGCTACAAAACCTCCCAGTTGGGCGTGCCTTTTCAAAAGAAAATCAATAGGTTTTTGATTTAAAAGATAATTTTGGAAAAAGGAGGTGTACTTACCTAAATCGTGAAAATTAACAGCAATTTCCAATATTTCTTGTAACTCCTCATTGCTGTAGCCTAGGGATAAATTTTCAGCTAAATGGAAAAGCGCTTTTTCTTTCACACCACTAATATGAACCTGCAATTCTTTGGAGCCGTAGGTCTTACCATCCACATCTATTTTACTATGGGAATAATAGGTCATTCGTCCATAAATTGAATGTTCAGTTCGCTGGTCTTATTTTTTAAAACATAATAAGGTTTGTTCAGCTTAACCCGTAAAGGATTCGGAGTGATAGAAAACAACAAACGGTTCATCTTACGCACTTCCCGATTTCCATTAGCTATAAAATCTCCGGGAAGCATATCTTCTTCTACAAAGTTGTAATTTTCGTACTCCTCTTTGTCAAATTTTAGGTCTTCCACCATATCAACAGGAACGGCCGAATTCATTAGTACATAATCCTTTGAATCCACAGTTTGGACATTAGCTTCAGATAAAATTTCTGTATCTGCAAGTCTTGCCGTGAAATTTGCTGTTCCTAACGTTATATTATAAACTGGTTCCTTTTCCAAGAAATGAGTTTTAATAGACTCATAAACCGTTTTCCCTTTATCGCTCGCTTTTATAAAAACCTGATAAGCGACATTATCTTTAGAAAGATCCCAAGCCGTAACAACCTCAAACGGTGTTTGGATTCGACCACCTTCTCCCCTAAAATCTGAAGACCAGTATTTTGTCATATCTCCAGTACTTTTTATGCTTAAGAAATTAAGCCGATGAAAACTTTTCTTTAAAGGGTTCAATATTCGAATGCCGAATTGAATGTTTTCGGAAGCTAAATCTTCGTAATAAGAATCTTTTGACCATCCCATTGCCGCTGCAACTATGCCCATTAAGGTAGTTCGGGGCGGAATAGAAAAGCTAAATGCAGTATTATTAGCATAGTATTTTCTGAAATGCGCCATTTTACCACTAATTTTAAAACTTAATATCTCCATAACAGTAGGTTTAAGGTGAAACTTCTGTTAAAGTGAAAAATCAAAATCGGCAGAGGTTTTTACAACGACTTCTTTAATTTTCTTGTCGCCATTCTTATCATTGGCAATTAATTTTTCTAAAGCACTTAGATCAATAATTAAGTCTTTAAATTTTCTGACTTGCTTATCGGTTATACCTTCTTTAGGTTCGGTTTCTACAAAATTTCTCAGATCACCAAATTGTCCGTTAGAAACCCCTTCATTATAAACGATTTCCACATATAATTTTGGATACTGGTTCAGTTTAGATCTTGTGGGTGATGCCGGAATGCTTTCCCAGATAGCTTTTCTAAATTCAGTTACATCTTCATCGGTTAGACCAGTTGTTTTTGCAGCCGGGGCATTAATTGTTCCGTTAAAGCCCAATAAACTGTAATGTACGCGATAATCCTTGCCGAACGTACTGCTATCATCATTCATTATAGTAACAATTGAACTCGAATCAATCAGTTCTACTTTATTCAATGAATAGCCCCAATTTAGTTGTATAGGACCGGTATAAGCTTTGGTGAATCCGCCAACCGCAAAAGCACTACCAAACATTCTAATATCTATGAATTTCTCCCGAACCAGATAAGCCAAAAGTTCGTAATTTACTTCCTTCTGTTTGAATTTTTTGTCGGTAATAGCTTTCCAAACGCTTTCTGCATCTTTTTCTTTAGCAATTATATCAGTATAAACTTTCAACGCTTCGGGATTATTTTCAAAGACTTTTTCTAGTTCCTCTTTATTCTCCACAGTTCTTTTCACTACTGCTTTAAGCTTACTATCTACGCTCACCTTAGAATCACCTTCCATATCTACAAAGACAACTTCTTCTTCATTGCTCGCTTTCAGATAATCCCTTATAAAACGCTTCACACGAGTATCTGTTACGAGATTGGTTTTGGTATCGTAGTCCATTCTAGGTTTGTTTTCCTGATCTGGATCACCATTGGGGTTACATTGAATAGCTTCATAAACAAATAGGAAATCAGATGAATTGGTAATGCTTGGCTTCATAATAGTTTAATTTTGATTGGTTTAAATAGTTTCTTGGATTTCTTTTTCAGTAAGTACTTCGGCATCTTTGACACCTACTCCAAATGAGTAACCGGTTAATAGAAAAAAGACTGCTTCTTGAGGACTCAATTTCCAGTCATTAAAATTGAAATGCTTACCAAATTCATTGTCTGTAAAAAGAACCTTTCCAATAGAATTATACTGCTTCGCTTTTTCTATTAAAGAAATACGAAGTCGTTGAATATTTTCCTTATCCATTCCATTGAAGTTAACTTTCTGGATAACGGTTTTTGTTTTTCCTTTTTGAATATATTCTACAGCATTTAGCATTCTACCCAAATAGAACATTGCCTTTTGCTCCTGATTTAAAGACATCTTAGAAAAGAATTCTTGAATTGCCTGTTCGTATCTATTTTGCGATTTATCTTCAGGTGAGTTAATAGCGGTTTCTTCCATATCGATTAGGTTTAGTTTTTTAAGGAATTGAATAAAAGCGTGGTATTTGAAAACGCTGTCTCTAATTGCCCATTGTAAATAATCTTGCTTAGGCTTTTTACCATTTTGAGAGTAATCTTTAACGCTAGTATAGCTTCTATATCTTTCGTAGTAATGACACAAAATAAGTTCTACAAAATAATCGTATAAAACTGATTTATTGAATTTTCTGTTTTCTAGAATGCTTTTGAAAAGTTCTAATGCTTTGTTCTTTTTTTCTTTGTCCTTCCGTAACGGAATTATTTTAAAAAGGGAATTAAAGTTGAAGTTGCTTGAAACTCGTTTTTTAGTTTCATAGTCATACTCCATCATAACATTATTCCAATCTACAAAGCTGGCTTCCCGCAATTGCCAATCAATCTCAGAAAAAGTTTTTAGAAGTTTAGAAAAATAAAAACTACTTACATCTTTAATAATTTCAGTGGATTTAAAGAACTTGCCATCCGATTCAAAAGCAATAAAATTTATCCAAAATATTTCTTCATCAATTTCAACCTGAACATTTTCAGAAAAATCCTCTAGCTTATGCACATTGAAAAGAAGGTCTGATTTTCTATGAATTCCCTCTAGAGCCATTTCCAAATCTACTTCTGAATTATGTTGAAATTGCGGGAGAATAACGTGATCTAGATTTGCTATTCGCACTTTATACCCATGATTGAGTAAATAATCAGATGCATAATCTAGTTTTTCCTGATTTTCTAGACTAACTTGATAATTGATAGCAAACTTCTTTTTACTGAATAGTGAAGCGTAATTTTTAGTTTCTGTCACAAACATTTTGTTTAAGCTGTACCGTTCACTTAAATTTAGCGCATTTACATCTTCCATTTTTGTGTCGCTAGCATAACAAAGTTTCTTTTCAGCTTTTATAAAATTCTTTTCATTTTTATCTCCAAAAAAAGAATATTCTAAAAATGTTCTATATTCTGGTATATCACCAAATGGGGTAAGTTCTGAATATCCAAATTCTTCAGATTTTAAATAGGTAGCTATAAAGATTATGTTTTCAACTTTTGCTAAATCAAAAGAATCATTTATTGCACGAATGTCAATTTGCTCTTTAGAAGAATAAACAGTTTGCTGAAGAAAATTATCTTTTAAGTCAAAAATTTGAAATAAAATATTCTTAAAGTTTTCTGAAAGCAATGCAGGATTTTCCTTCTCAATAGCTTCTATAAGCTCTCCATTTTCTGTTTCAGTTCCTTCTTTTCCAAAAAAGGATTGGTTTATTCTTCCAAGTCTTTTAGAGAGCCCAGCACTACATATTGCTTTACTATTAGAACCTTTCATTTTAGTTCCTAGGGCATTTCTAACATCTTTTTCATCATACTCCCTTAAATTCTCCTGACTTATAATTACTTCTTTCGCATCAAGGTCAAAAATGATGGGGAGTGTATAATTTTTAATGGGATTACCATATTTGTCTTCCCGTTCTGCTTTTGGGTAATCTAAAAACCGATCCCATTCGCTTTTTCCTTGGCTCTGCCATTCCCCAATTTTCAATAATGTTTGAAGCATAAATTTTGTTAATTCCTTTGGTTTAAGACTTCTAAGGTTTACAACCTTTGAAAATCAATTATTTGAATAATATACAAATAAGGATTATTCCGTTGTGAAAACATTTAAAGCGACCTTAACGGGTCGCTTTTATTTTTTGGAATAGTAGGGTGGGCTAAATAATATAAACATAATTACTAAAAATTTTTAAAGTAACCTATAAAAAATAAGTAAAAACCCGTAATTAAATAAAATTTTTCTATTACTCATTCTTGATACTGAATTTTACTGGTACAAAATATAGTGCCGATGGTTGCTTTCATTCGTAAGTCTCAAGCGGAGAGACGTATATTTTATGAGCTTAACTATTTCTTGGATTCTAAAATTACACTTTCTCGCCAAAACCCGTCTTATCTGCTATGAGCCGAATTGAACTAAACCTAAAGGTAGCTTCAAGAGATCGCTAAATCACTATTCACTACCTTTAAGTATCTCTAATTATAATATTGAAAGTTATGAAAAAAAAGTAGTACCCTCATTGACAGGGCTTGT
>Ga0098069_100635_pt1 | contig 12909 bp, 14 predicted proteins | sample 27_taG_FD_92584 | JGI IMG/M metagenome (GOLD analysis project Ga0098069, IMG submission 92584) | Marine viral communities from Cariaco Basin, Caribbean Sea - 27_WHOI_OMZ | ecosystem: Environmental > Aquatic > Marine > Oceanic | place: Caribbean Sea: Cariaco Basin | collected 2014-11-09 | reverse complement strand
TTCTTCAGGAAAAGAAAAGCCTGTGGTAGAAGTTGGCGTAACCAGCATCAATGACCGCAGCACGTTTTACGTGAGGGATAACGGGATTGGAGTAGCCGAAAATTTAAAGGAAAAAATATTCGATACCTTCCAGCGGGGCGTGGGCAGTAAGTTTAAAGGTACCGGCATTGGCCTTGCCATTGTAAAGAGGATTGTGGAAAAACATGCAGGAGATATTTGGGTTGAAAGTAAACCCGGAGAAGGTTCTATATTTTATTTCTATCTTGAGCCCCTAAAAGTAGGAGCATACGCAAATGATTAAGATCCCGTTGAGAATTTTACTGGTGGAGGACAATGAAGCTGATGTCTTGATTAGCCTGCGCACAATAAAAAAACTTGTTGAAGACCCCCATATTGAAGTAGTTGAAGACCTTTCTTCCTGCAGGAACAAGCTCATCAATTTTATCCCCGATGTGGTGATTTCCGATTATAACCTTCCAACCTGCACCGGTCTTGAAGTGCTGCAGCTGGTTCAGAAAAAAGATCCCAAACTTCCATTTATCTTCCTTACCGGAACGGTTCACGATGAAGAACTGGCTGCCAATACCATTTTGGCAGGAGCTTCGGGGTTCATTCTGAAAAGGCACATGAACAACCTGGAAGACAAATTAAAACCCCTGCTCAAACAGGTGGTTTTTCGTATGAGTGAAAAAGAGGAAATAAGGGAGCGCCTAAGACAGAACAAGATCGCCATAAACCAGATCAACGATTACCTCGACAACCTGAGGCTGGACAACAGGGAGCAGAAAGACAACATCAGCAAGATCAAAGATGCCATTAAAGATTTTAAAACCGGAAGAGATGAAGATGATAGAGAGACTTAAGGCTGAAACCCGCGAACTGCACGAACAAATCGAGGATAAGAACCTGGCCCGAAAGATCATGGACCACAGTATTGACCTCAATACTTACAAAATTTTACTACTCCAAAACTATATCGCTTACCGGGAAACGGAAACCGAAATTCAAAAATTTCTGCCCGGTTACGAAGGCAAAAAGCACAGGCAGCTCAGGCAGGATCTTGCACAGCTGGGCGTTTCTGAGAACATACCTGCCAAAAATGGCATTTTTGAATGCCATTCTAAAGCTGAAGCCCTGGGTGCTGCCTATGTGGTAGAGGGTTCTGCCCTTGGAGGGATGGTTTTGGCAAAAAACCTTCAGAAATGTACTGCTTTAGCTGAAGTTCCGCGTCATTTCTTCTTTAATGGCGATAAAAACAACATGCAGGACTGGAAAGCCTTTAAAGAAGAGCTCGAAAATTGCCATTTTACCCCTTCCGAAGAAGAACTGGCCATTGAAAAGGCCAAAGACACATTTAGGTTCTTTGAGCACATTTTCGATACCCATTTTGAGAGCAGCTTAGATCCCACTTTCGAAGACCAGCGATAACAATCTGGGTACTTTAGTCCTGTCGTTATCGTCAAAGTGTTCGTTGAGGTCGAGCAGCTTGAATTTGTGCTCTTTTGCCGTGTCGAGGTAATCTGAAAGGTGGTGGGTAAAGGCCGGCGGGGCCTGGTAGCCATTTTTGGTTTGAAATTTCGCCCTGCTGCCGGCATATTGCCTGCCGGGATGCAGCTCACAAATGTAGAATTTCCCGTTTCTTTTTAAGCTGCGCGAGCCTTCAGCAAAAATAAAGCAAAGGTCTTTCACGTGTTCGAGCACAAGGCTGCAGGTGACGAGGTTTGCCCAGCCGGGTTTTACAGGCCACTCTTCAGTAATATCTGCGTTGAGGAATTCCACATTTTCGGCATCGACTTTTTCCCGGGCTTTCGCCATCATTTCTGAAGAAAGATCTATGGCCTTTACAAAATCGGCTTTTTGGGAGAGCCATCCGGTGTTCTTTCCAGTGCCGCAGCCCAGCTCCAGGATATTTCCGTAGTGGGGGTTTAAAAAAGTATTTTGCAGCACTTCGGCCTCCAGGTCACGCGTCCTGTTTTCCATGGCATCATAAGATGCCGCCCACGCATTGTAGGAGTCGCCCGTGCTCATATTTCTATCTTCCTGATCCAATTTTTAGCTTCGTCTTTTTCGGTTAGCTCAAAGAATTTAACCCTGGCCTTTGTGAAAGGTTTCATGAGCTGGGTGAGTTCTTTTTCCCACTCTTTATTTCCTACCATGGCAATGCGCTCCATGTTTTCGGCATTTTTGAAGTCGAATTTTATATCGCGCCATATTGCGCCAAGGCTCCAGCCTTCAAATTCGTTCATCTCAAAATACCATCTTATGGCTCCAAAACTCTTCACTTTTTCCTGTAACAGCGGGATGAGCCGGTCATAATCTTCATTGGTGAGTTTTTCTTCTGCGACAGTGTAAATCACGTTTTGCTCCACCTGGATAGAAATCATAGTTTGGTTTTTTTACAATTTCGAAAGAAAACCACATATGGGCAACCCAATAAAAGGCTTCGCGAGTTAAGCTCTTGTTAATCTATGCTTAAGAAATGTTAAGCGATTTTTCCTGAAAAAAGTAGTGCTAAGGGGCTTTCAGCATTCAAAAATTCCCCTCATCTTTGCCTTTTTTAAGAGGTATATGGAATCCCGCAAAAAGCAACGCATCGCACTTAGTGCCTTCTTTTTTATGTCGGGTTTTGCTTTTTCAACATGGGCTTCCCGCATTCCCACCATCAAAACACAATTTGTCCTGAACGAAGCCCAGCTGGGCAACCTCCTGCTGGCCATGCCGGTGAGTTCGCTCATTGGACTGCCAATTTCGGGCTGGCTGGTTTCCAGATTTGACAGTAGGCACCCCCTCATTGTGGCTTATTTTTTCTTCGCGGTTGGGCTGGTGATGATAGGAAGTGCGTCAAATATGCTGCTCCTGGTGATGGGGATTTGTGTTTTTGCCTTTAGCATGCGCATCCTGAACATCTCCATGAACACCCAATCGCTCACGCTCCAAAAATTATTTCCGCGGAAGATTTTGGGCTCCTTTCACGGCCTTTGGAGCACCGGCGGACTCGTGGGAGTGCTTTTCTCTACCTTACTTATTAAACTGAACCTTTCCATGCAGCTGCATTTTTGGATAGTAGCCGGCATAGGAATCTTACTGGGAGTTTTTTCTTACTCATTTTTACTGCGGAAAGATCGCGCTACCGGAGGAAATAAACTGCGGCTGGGAAAACCCGATAAATTTATACTGTACCTGGGGCTGCTCATCTTTTTTGCCTCTTTGTGCGAGGGCGGGATGTTTGACTGGAGTGGCGTGTATTTTAAAGAAGTGGTGAAAGAAGAAATTTTCACTTTGGGCTACCTCATTTTTATGACGTTTATGGCACTCTCACGCTTCTTTTCTGACAGGCTTATCGAAAAGTTGGGAATGCCCCGAATGTTCCTGCTAAGTTCTTCCCTTATATCTTCGGGAGTGCTTTTAATGATCCTGCTCCCTTACTTTTGGCCGGCACTTATAGGGTTTAGCCTGGTAGGGGTTGGGGTGGCGGCTATCATCCCGATGATCTTTAGCCTGGCGGGAACTTCCAAAAAATATTCGGCGGGAATGGCTATTTCTATCATTACTACCTACGGAATTGTGGGCATGCTGCTGGGGCCGCCCTTAGTGGGGTACATTGCCCACCTCTTTAACCTCAAAGTTTCTTTTCTGCTGTTCCTCTTTGCCGGACTTCTCTTTATCCCGGTGTCACAGCTTTTCTTCAGGTTAAAGCAGGAAGAGTAGAAGAGAGCTTATTCAGAAAACATCTTCAGTTTTTGCCATTTTTGAGAGCTAAGGCTTTATGCTTCTTGTTGCAGAAGCAGAGTTTAACTTTTGTATCTTATCTTTAGGGAAGTATTAGTGGCTATAAATTTATACCGGTGGCATAAAGTGTGAAAAACTTTTGGCAGGCCGGGAAAAAAAGATGGAAAGATGTCAAACAATGAAGATTATAAAGTTCCGCCTTCAACCCGTATTGGGCACGTACACCTCAAGGTGTCAAACCTGGAGAGGTCGCTGTTGTTCTATAACGGGCTGCTGGGGTTTGAAGTGACACAGCGCATGGGTGATGCAGCTGTATTTTTGTCGGCAGGTGGTTACCACCACCATATAGGCCTCAACACCTGGCACAGTAAAGGAGCGCCCGAAGCTTCAAAAAGAGGAGTGGGCCTGTACCACACGGCCATAGTCTATGAACATAGAAAAGAACTGGCGCAGGTGCTAAAAAGGCTAATTGATGCAGAATATCCCTTAACAGGCGCGGCAGATCACGGGGTGTCGGAAGCACTTTACCTCAATGATCCCGATGGAAATGGCGTGGAACTTTATTACGACCGCGCAAGGGAACACTGGCCCCGCAAAAAAGACGGCTCGCTTGAAATGTATACCCGGGCCCTGCATTTAGACCATTTGCTGGCCGAGCTGAACAATTAATTCCTTACAGGGTAACCTTTATCTATCCAGTCAACTTTGATATTATCGCGCAGGTTGAGCAACTGGTGGCTGGTGAAATTCATTTCGTTGAGCAGGGCAAAAGCAGGGCGAACATTAGGGCAGATGTCAAAAGGACAGCAGCCGCAGTAGATCACGATATCACTGTCTTTTGGCAGCCTTTCCAGTTCTTTTTTGAGGGTGTTGAGGCCTTCTTTTTCTCCCGAAGGGCCGGTGTCTCTAGATCCCGGGATGATCCCGCCGGCACCCAGGCTAATAATGACCAGGCTGTCTTCTGAAGACTGAAGTACTTGCGCAAGCTCTTTTGGTTCCAGAAGCTGCTGTTGCGTCCAGGGTTCCTGCTGAATTTGTGTTTTGGCTTTTTCAGTGTGTTTTTCCACAAGCTCATTATCTGCTACTGCAGGTTTTTCAGTCTGGTTTTTACAGGCTGAAGCAGTTAAAAAAATCAGGCAGATTGCGGGATAGAAGAATTTTTTAAAGATGTTATTTTTCATTCCGAAGAAAGTATTTATGAAAGCTCAAGTAGGAAAATATGTTTTTTTCAGGAACATTAGAAAGTTGAATTTTTTAAGCATAATAGCCGGAAGGCGTTACCACAGGTTCCCAACTTCCTTTTTGATGTACGCCAGGCCGGTTTCGCTTGGCGGTTGCTGATCTATTAGGGAATTTGCGATTTGTTGTCGCAGGTCATTTGCCGAAGTGATCTCTTCCCGGCCTGCAATTTTCCTGATATTGTTTATCGTGGCATTTTTAGAGGCCTTGATCACATTCCAGCACGCTTCACTAATATAGATTTGCTGCGCCAGGTTGTGCTCAAATTCCTGTTCTATAGATTTAATGAGCAGGCTGGCGTAATCTTCTTTCTCACTTCCTGAAGGTTTAACCCTTACAAGGAGGTTGCCCGGGGCAATGCGCTCCAGGAAAAGTGCCATTCTCTCGTAAGCCTGCAGCCTTAATGGCAGGGCCTGTTTTTGAGCTTCCCTATGAAGCAAATACCGCCGCCGCCGTTCTTCGTTGCGGGTGTGCAGGTTGAAAAAATAGAAGGCTATCACGCCCACAACCACTGCCGGTAAAAGATAGAACAGCAGTTCTAAAATGGAATCTTCTGTCATTGGTCAACTATTGATCGGCTACCGAAGTGTCTTCAGTTTCTACCTCTTTCACATCGGTTTCTTTACCTTTTCTGTACGAGCCGCCTAAGTTAGGACATCCTGCCAAAGTAGCAACAGAATCAAAAGGAACTTTTGACTTGTTGTACATGAAAGTTTCGGCTAAAGTTTTTGCAATGAACCTGTCGCCCAGGTTAATTTCCACATCATCCATAGTGAACTGGCAGGGGTGTTCATATCCGCAGGCGTGGGTGATCTCCAGCAATTCTTTTCTGAAATTATTGAAGTAGTAATTCACCCTTTCCGACTTGTCTTTGACGTTGATCCCCGCCTGTAGCCAACGGTTTTGCGTTGCCACTCCTGTTGGGCAGGTGTTGGTGTGACAGGACTGCGCCTGAATACACCCCACGCTGAGCATGGCTTCACGGGCCACATTAATGCAGTCAACCCCCATGGCGAAAGCCATAGCCGCTTTAGCAGGAAATCCAAGTTTGCCGCTTCCTATAAATACGATATGGTTGGTGAGGTCTCTCGCCTGAAAGATCTTGTAGATATCGGTAAAGCCGTAGATCCAGGGCAGGGCCACATGATCGGCGAAACTTGGCGGGGCCGCCCCGGTTCCGCCCTCACCGCCGTCGATGGAAATAAAATCGGGTCCGCGGTTGGTCTCGGCCATAATACTTGCCAGTTCCCGCCATTCATCGAGTTTACCAATAGCGGCTTTTATTCCTACCGGAAGGCCGGTTTCTTCCGCAATCTCTTCTATCCAGTCTAACAGCTCCTGCATGTTGCTAAAAGTGCTGTGAGCGGGTGGGGACAGCACGTCTTTTCCCATGGGAACATGCCTTATTTCTGAAATTTCCCTGGTGATCTTGGAGGCAGGCAGCACGCCGCCCTTTCCTGGTTTGGCACCCTGCGAAAGTTTAATTTCAATAGCTCTCACACTGGGGTATTCCTTTACCAGCTTTACCAGTTTTTCCATAGAGAAATTTCCGTTTTCATCCCGTATTCCAAAGTAGCCGGTGCCAATCTGGAAGACAATATCGGCTCCTTTTTTGTGATAAGGCGATAAACCGCCTTCGCCGGTATTGTGGTAAGCATAGGCTTTTTTACAGCCCAGGTTGAGGGATTCTATGGCCCGGGCAGAAAGGGAACCAAAGCTCATGGCAGAGACATTAATGACCGAAGCCGGCCTGAAAGGTCGCCGGCGCTTGTGATATTCGCCCATCACCTTTGCACAGGCCACAAAATATGGATCTTCCCTGTTGATGTGCTTGTTGGGCATATAATACGGCACCACCGCATTATTGATAAAGACGTAATTCACGGCATTGATGTCCTGATCTGTCCCAAAACCTTCGTAATTATTGACATTTTTGGAAGATGCATAGACCCAGCCGCGTTCTATGCGGTTGAAAGGGAGTTCTTCCCGGTTCCCGGCCACAATGTACTGTCGCAATTCGGGGCCAATGCTTTCTAGCATATACCGGAAATGCCCCACCAAAGGAAAATTGTGGAGGATGATGTGCTTTTTATTGATAAAAACATCATAAATAACCACTAAAAATATGAAGATTAGGAGCCACATCCACCAGGAGATATTTCCCAGGAAATCGAAAATATTTTCCATACAAACCGCTTTAATTCCTAAAAAATCAAAAGTTAGCTTATAAAGCAGCTCCTCCAAAATAAATTCTTTTAAAATATTCGTAAAATAGTTTTTCAGCAGCAATTTGCCGGGGCTAAAAAGATATGGATACAGGGTTCTTATTTTGCCTCATTTTGGCTATTTTCACCCCTTAAAAGAAGTTACTATTGGAATCTTATTTAGCCGAATTGAATGATGCCCAGCGGGCCCCGGTATTGCAGAAAGATGGCGCTATGATAGTTATTGCAGGAGCGGGATCTGGGAAGACGCGGGAGCTTACTTATAGAATTGCTTACCTTATGAGTAAAGGAGTTGATGCCTTCAATATCCTTTCATTAACTTTTACCAATAAGGCAGCACGGGAAATGAAAACCCGAATTGCAAAGATTGTTGGGAACAGCGAGGCCAAAAACCTCTGGATGGGTACCTTTCATTCCATCTTTGCCAAGATGCTCAGGTTTGAGGCCGATAAACTTGGATACCCTTCCAATTTTACCATTTATGACACCCAGGATTCCCAGCGACTTATTTCAGCAATTATCAAGGAAATGGGGCTCGATAAAGACGTGTACAAGTACAAGCAGGTCTATTCCCGTATCTCGTCTTATAAGAACAGCCTCATCACGGTAAAAGCCTACTTTCAGAATTCTGAATTAATGGAAGCCGATGCCATGTCTAAAAAGCCAAGGCTGGGGGAAATTTACAGGGAATATGTAGATCGCTGTTTTAAGGCAGGAGCCATGGATTTTGACGACCTGCTGCTTAAGACCAACGAGCTGCTCAACCGTTTCCCCGATGTGCTTCAGAAATACCAGAACCGATTCAGGTATATTCTGGTAGATGAGTACCAGGATACCAACCACTCGCAGTACCTTATTGTAAAGGCCCTTTCAGATAAATTTCAGAATATATGCGTGGTGGGCGATGATGCGCAGAGTATCTATGCTTTTCGTGGTGCAAACATCAATAACATTCTCAACTTTCAGAAAGATTACGACAACGTACAAACTTATCGCCTGGAGCAGAATTACAGGTCTTCCAAAAATATTGTCGAGGCGGCCAATTCGATTATAGAAAAGAACAAAACACGGCTTGAAAAGGTGGTGTGGACGGCAAATGAAGACGGCCCCAAGATCGTGGTAAACCGTTTGCTTACCGATGGGGAAGAAGGACGCTTTGTGGCAGGGTCTATTTTTGAGAACAGGATGGAGCACCAAATGAAGAACGGCGATTTTGCTATTTTGTACCGCACAAATGCACAGAGCCGGGCCATGGAAGATGCCCTTCGGAAAAAAGATATCCCTTACCGGATTTATGGCGGACTCTCCTTTTACCAGCGCAAGGAAATTAAAGATGTGCTGTCTTATCTAAGACTGGTGATAAACCCTAAAGATGAGGAAGCGCTTAAGCGGGTTATCAACTATCCGGCGCGGGGAATTGGACAAACCACGATAGACAGGCTTACCATTGCCGCCAATCACTACAAAAGGTCAATTTATGAGGTTATTGAAAACCTTGACAGGATTGACCTGAAGATCAACCGGGGCACCAAAAGTAAGCTGGAGAACTTTATCAACATGATCAAGAGCTTCCAGATCATGAATGAAAACTCTGATGCCTTTACCATTGCTGAAACTGTTGCCAAGAAAACCGGACTTTTACAGGAACTGAAAAAAGACGGTACCCCTGAAGGTATTGCCAGGATAGAGAATATCGAGGAGCTGCTTAACGGGATAAGGGATTTTGTGGAAGGACAAAAAGAACTGGCCGATGCCACCGGTTCCCTTACTGAATTCCTGGAAGATGTGGCCCTGGCTACCGATATGGATAAAGATTCGGGTGACGACGACCGCGTTGCCTTGATGACCATTCACCTTGCCAAAGGCCTCGAATTCCCTTATGTGTATATTGTAGGAATGGAGGAAGACCTCTTCCCTTCGGCGATGAGTATGAACACCCGTTCTGAGCTTGAGGAGGAACGCAGGCTGTTTTATGTGGCGCTCACCAGGGCCGAAAAGAAAGCTTTTCTTACCTACACCCAATCGAGGTACCGTTGGGGAAAGCTCGTAGATGCCGAACCCAGCAGGTTCATCGAGGAAATAGACGACAAGTACCTGGAGTTCATGATTCCGCAGGATGACTATAAGTACAAACCCCTTATTGATACCGATATTTTTGGGGAAGTTGATAAAAGTAAATTCCGCCAGACCAAACCTGTGAACGGCACTCCGCCGCCCTCTCATAAACCTACCGAAGAACAGCTGCAGAAACTGAGAAAATTAAGGCCGGCAACTTCTCCCGAAGCTTCGGCATCAACCGGGGAGGTCATTAAGCTCATGGCCGGTGATGAAGTAGAGCACATGCGTTTTGGCAAAGGAAAAGTATTGAGCATAGAAGGAGTGGGACAGGATAAAAAAGCTGAGATCAACTTTGAAACGGGAGGCATAAAAAAACTACTGCTGCGTTTTGCCAAACTTAAATTGCTCAACCAGGGTTAAGTAATTGTTATTGTTTGGGTTGGGTGTTTTCTTCTTCTTATTTTTAAATAAAAAATGATAAGAGAAGGCACAGCAGTAAAATGGAAGTGGGGCAAGGGTACAGCTTACGGAAAAGTGAAGAACACTTTTGATCACGAAATTACGCACACTATCAAAGGCACAAGGGTGACCCGCAAGGGAAACCCCGGCAATAAAGCCTTGTTCATTCAGCAGGAAAATGGGAATGAAGTTCTAAAACTCGAAAGTGAGGTGGAAAGAAATGACTAAATTTCTCTAAAACCCTTACAAAAAGGCGTCGATTTTTTGTAATTTTTGAAGCATTTAAACCAGAAGAACTATGGCAGAATTAATCAGGATCTACGAAGAGAACCCAAATCCCAAAGAAATTAAAAGAGTAGTAGAAGCTTTAAAAGACGGTGCCTTAATCATTTACCCTACAGATACCGTTTACGGTTTGGGGTGTGATATTACCAATAATGCCGCTCTTGAACGTATTGCGCAGCTCAGGGGAGTGAAACTTGAAAAGGCCAATTTTTCTTTTATCTGTGAAAACCTGAGCAACCTTTCCGATTATGTGAGGCAGATAGATACCCAGACTTTCAGAATTCTCAAAAGAAACCTTCCGGGGCCGTATACTTTCATTCTTCCCGGAAATAATAACCTGCCGGCAGTTTTCAGAAAGAAAAAGACGGTGGGAATACGCATTCCCGATAATAATATTTGTCGGGCACTTGTGGGAGGCCTTGGCAATCCTATAGTTTCCACTTCAATTCGAGATGATGATGAGGTTCTGGAATACACCACAGATCCCGAACTTATTCTTGAAAAGTGGGATAAACAGGTGGAAATTGTGATAGACGGAGGGTATGGTGATAATACACCTTCTACCGTGATAGACCTTACCACACCCGAACCTGAAGTGATCAGGGAAGGTAAGGGCAGTATTGAAATCCTTTAGAGAACTGCGGCCGGGACCATTAAGTTTTTGAAAAAAAAGCGATAAATAAAAAGAGGCTGTCCAAAACAGGACAGCCTCTTTTTATTATTTGCTTAAACTTTTTTCTTATTCAAAAATATCTCCAAATACGGCGATAAAAGCTTCGTGGGCCTCCTGCTGAGAAAGGATATGCCCTTTCTTTTGCGCGCTGGTTGCCAGTTCATACCCAAGGCGGGCTGCTTCCATTCTTTGAAGTGGCGTACCGTGGTGCCCGCTGCTGGCAAAGCTGCAGTCTCCAATGTTGAAAAACAGCTCAAAGAACTGCTCCACTCTTTTCCAGTTGTAGGTTGCACCTCTTTTATGCGTCATATAGTATGCAGCTAAAAAGTCGGCTTCCAGTTCGGTAAGGCGGGTAGCGGCTGCCGGGTCTTCGTCTGCACCGTTGGGGTACCATTCAGCATAGTTATTGAACTGGATCTCGTGGGCCCACTCATGAGCTAAAATCCCGGTCCATACAATGTCTTCTGCAATCCCGGTATTGGCAAGTACTGATGTTATCCCATCTCCAATTACGATAAGGTCTCCTGTTGTAGCGAAACCGTCCATGGCAAAATACGGGCTTTCAGGAAGCACAGGAGAAGCTTCATTGATGGCAAGAAGCTGGTCGGCAATTGCGTATGCATCTTCTCTTGTTTCTACGTTTACACCAACGATCATGTATAGATCGGCGAGTTTTTCACGATCGTTCAAACTTGCAGTATGCTGCCCGTTCACCCTGATCTCACCAGGCATTCCCCAGAATTTTTCAAGCTCACGTACTCTTTTTCTCACAAAATTGGTGTATTGACCTTCATCTCCAAAATACTGTTCAGAAGTATCGAGGTACGCCATATAGAAGCTCAGGTCAAGGTAGAGGGAGTAGTAGGTCAACGCCAGCGGGTCTGAAAAGAAGGGCTGGATCACCTTATTAATTTCCTGATTGAAAGTTGTGGGTGCACATTCAGATGGCGCTACAGCATCCATTTTAAATACCTCATTCCTTAAATTGTGACCGGCATAAGCAACAGGCTCAAGCTTAAAATCGGGATTGAGCGTAGCGTTTGCACTTAGCGTTCGTGCCGACTGAACTGCGTTCACGCCTGCAGCATCGACATTCATAATTTCTTCTACTTCGTGCTCTTTTTCACACGAAATACTCATGAACCCGGCGCACAGCGTAAGCAGGGCAATCTTGTTGAAATTTTTCAGCATAATTTTAGTTTAGTTTGATTTTTATTAGGTGCTGAAGCTAATAAAAAAATATTATTATAAGTCTAATTTGCTGAAGATTAATTTGTTAAAAATAAAAAACCCGGCTTAGAGCCGGGTTTTCAAAAGTATGGTTATGGGTTTGCTTACTTTGCAGTCTGCATTCCTTCTTCAATAAGGTTGTAGAACTGATCAAGTTTTGGAAGAATCACAATACGGGTTCTTCTGTTCTTGGCCCTACCTTCAGCAGTTTCGTTTGAAGCTACAGGAACGTAGTAACTTCTACCCGCAGCAGTCATTCTTTGTGGCTGAACACCAAACTCTTCCTGCAATACGCGAACTACAGAAGTTGCTCTCTTAACAGAAAGATCCCAGTTATCCTGAAGTACGGCATTTCTGATAGGCTTGTCATCGGTGTGACCTTCTACCATAAATTCAATGTCAGGACGGTTTTTCACAACAGTGGCCACTTTTCCAAGTACTTCTTTAGCACGGTCAGATACATTGTATTTTCCGCTTTCAAAAAGAAGTTTGTCAGAAATAGAAACATAAACAACGCCTTTTTCAACATTGATCTGAATATCTTCATCACTCATGTTTCCAAGAACACCTTTAAGGCTGGTAACCAAAGCAAGTGTTACAGAATCTTTTTTGGTGATGGCATCCTGCATACGCTGGATCTTGATATCCTTTTCCTTAATACTTTCCAAAGAGCGTTCAAGGTTTTCGGCTTCTTTCTTTGACAAAGTAGCAAGATCTCCAACGTTGTTCAACAGCGCAGTATTTTGGTTGCTCAACTGGCTAATTTGTTGGTTCAATCTTTCTTTTTCGTCTAAACAGGAGTTAAGTTTAACCGTGGCTGTGTTCAACTTGTCCTGAGTCTCCTTTTGTTGAGCTTCAAGCTCGGCATATTTCTTCTGAGAAACACAGGAAGAAAAAAGGAGCGCAGCAGTTGCCGATAAAAGCATGAATTTTTTCATAATTCTTAATTGTGTGATTAAATGTTAACGTTTCAAAAATACAAAATCTAAGGTCATTCCGAAATTTAAACAG
>Ga0098069_100634_pt1 | contig 12960 bp, 12 predicted proteins | sample 27_taG_FD_92584 | JGI IMG/M metagenome (GOLD analysis project Ga0098069, IMG submission 92584) | Marine viral communities from Cariaco Basin, Caribbean Sea - 27_WHOI_OMZ | ecosystem: Environmental > Aquatic > Marine > Oceanic | place: Caribbean Sea: Cariaco Basin | collected 2014-11-09 | reverse complement strand
GTATAATCTTTGATTCCCATTACTTTGGCCGATTCTTCGCTTGGCGGACCTGCTATAGAAGTTACAACTCCACCTTCTTTAATTATTTCAAAAGCATTGAACGTATAATCATCACCCAAAGTGTCAAAAACAATATCCAGGTTATTTGCAACTTCTTTGTAATCTTCCTCTTTATAATCTATAACCCTATCGGCTCCCAGGGCTTTCACCCAATCTACATTTTTAGGGCTGGTGGTTGTATAAACGATAGCTCCTTTTGCTTTAGCGTACTGAATGGCAAAACTACCAACACCACCTGATCCGGCGTGAATAAGAATCCTGTCGTCTTCTTTTATTCCCGCTTTTTCTAAAGCCTGGATCGCAGTAAGTCCCGTTAGCGGAAGTCCTGAAGCTTCTTCAAAAGAAATATTTTCGGGTTTTTTAGCAACCTTATCGCTGTTTACGGTTACAAATTCTGCTACGGTACCCATTTGTTCGTGTGGCACCCTGGCGTAAATTTCATCTCCTATCTCAAAATTAGTAACATCATTGCCTTTTTCCATAACCACGCCGCTAACATCAAAGCCTATGGTGACCGGTAGATTCAACGGCACCATTTCTTTTAAATGACCTTGTGCCATTTTATAATCAATAGGATTTAAAGAAGCAGCTTTAACTTCAACTAAAATATCATTTGATTGTACCGAAGGTTTTTCGATCTCATTTATAGATAAACTTTCTTTAATTTCTCCGTATTTTACTATTTGTAGTGCTTTCATATCAGTTGCTTTTTATTTCAAGAATTTATTTATCAGTAAGTTAATATTTATTATTCGTCATTCTGCTTTTCTGAAAGAATATCAGACCATTTATTCAGCGTATCTTTTAAAAGCATTATTTCTGTAAGGGTTACATCTTCCGTCATTAAAGTATTTAGAAGTTTCTCCGGAATTGGGACTGCAGTATTTTTTAGCTCCTTTCCTTTTGGAGTAAGTTGAATAAATACACTTCTTTCATCTTTATCAGAGCGTTTGCGCTGCAACAGCTCCATTTTCTCCATACGCTTTACGAGTGGAGATAGGGTATTGGTGTTTAGCAATAATTTTTCCCCAATTTTATTCATCGAAATATTATCGTTTTCCCATAATACCAGTAAAACTAAATACTGAGGATAAGTTAAACCCATTTCTTCCAAAAAGGGTTTATAAGCTTTTGTGATTAGTCTTGAAACCGAATAAATAGGAAAGCAGATCTGGTTGTTCAATTTTAATTGCTCATCATCCATACTATTTCTTTTTAGAGTTTCTCCAGGCCCTCCAAGCGCCGGAAGACCAGAGTGCCCAGGCTATAAGAACCGGTTGAAAGAAAAGCCGTATTAATCTTGCCCTATCTGAATCTAAAGCGCCAAAGGCATCTTTTCCGTCTAAATATTGTGCCACGTTACCGGGAAAAACAAGTACAAAGAAAATCGCTAACGCCCAACCAATTGTAGCACGTTGCTTTTTCCAAAATAGTAGAGCGAGACCTAATGCCATTTCAACTATCCCAGATAAAATAACTACTAAATCTTTGCTTAATGGAAGCCAATCCGGCACCTGAGCCTGGAATTCTATTCTGTTAAAGGTTAAGTGGCTAAAGCCAGCATAAGTCATAAACAGTGCTAGTAAGATTCTAAAAATGTTTTGCGTTAGTGTTGTTTCAACTTTTCCTTTCATTGCTTTTTGTTTTTATCGTGCGAAATTAAATCGTGCACGATGCAAATTTAAGTAACTTTAAAACTTCTAATCCCTATTTCTCATAGAATTCGTTTATTAGAGATAAGGAGTATCTATTTTTATACTTCTTCGGAAGAAAAGGCTTGCTTTAAACTGGGAGAAATAATATAACCAGGAACGATGCAGATATAGCAAGAAATATACGCCTGAAAGAGAATTTTATAAGTAATAATAAAAAAATAAAGCTCAGTCATATCCTTGATTGAGCTTTATTTTATCTTTCTATACTACTTCATTTTCCAATTCCAGATTTTTATCAAAAGCTTCAATGTTTTTAAGAGTAGTGGTGGTTATTTCATCCATTGCTTCTTTGGTGAAATATGCCTGGTGTGAGGTTATCAATACATTTGGAAAGCTGATTAATTTCAAAATAAGATCATCTTCAATTATACTTTCAGAGAGATCTTCAAAAAACAGTTTTTCTTCCTGCTCATAAACATCAATTCCTAAATATCCTATTTTCTTACTGGTTAGGCCCGTTACCACATCAGCGGTATTGATTAGTGCACCCCTGCTGGTATTAATGATCATAACCCCGTCTTTCATCATTGCTATTGACCTTTCATTGACTATATGTTTGGTGCTAGCATTTAGCGGGCAATGCAAAGACAATATATCAGACTGTAGAAACACTTCGTCTAAAGCTAAGTATTCTACACCCTGCTGAATGAGTTCATCAGATTTTGAAACATCAAAGGCAATAATCTTACATCCAAAACCTTTTATAATGCGACAAAAGGTTGCGCCTATTTGGCCCGTACCAATAACTCCTATAGTTTTACCGTATAGATTAAATCCTATAAGATTTTTTAATTAAAAGTTTCCTTCCCGAACCCTGTTGTAGGCTTTATGGGTTTTTCTATTTAAGGTTAAGATCAATGCTACTGCGTGTTCTGCAACAGCCTCCGGTGAATAAGCGGGAACTCTTACAACCTTTATATTGTTACTTTTAGCAGCTTTAATATCTACATTATTAAAACCAGCACATCTTAAAGCAATTAGTCTAACTCCGTTTTTTGCAAGAATTTCTATTGTATTCTTATCAACGCTATCGTTTACAAAAATGCATACGGCGTCAAAGCCATTGGTTAGACTCGCTGTATCTTTATTGAGAGCAGTTTCAAAAAATGAAAAAGTATAGTGGCTATCTACTGAATAATTTTCAAAATATTCCTGATCGTAAGTTTTTGTACTAAATACTGCAATTTTCATTTCTTTATCTCTTTTCTTTTACAGAACAGGTGCTGATCCCAAAGGGAGCATAGAGCGGACAAAAACTAATGAAACTCGTCAAAACGAATATACCGGCAAGCACTAGAAGCAGAATACCTAATGTTCCTGAAATTGTTCCTGTAAAATAAAATAAAACGATAATTGCAGCTACTATTATTCTAATAATTTTATCTGCTGAACCCATATTTTTTTTCATCGTATAAATATTTAAGCGTCAGTATAAAATCAAAGTTAAGCTATTTAAAATCGCTATAAACTGACTACGATCAACACTTACCAATAATTATAATTTTTCTGAAAATTTGGATAAGCTTTTTAGAGGTTAGAGTTCTACAACCAGTTTGCGCTAATTATGCGTAGTTTAATTTGCGCTAATAACAATGTTGATCGGTAAATGATCGGAGCCTATATTTTCTCCTGTAGATCTATCCAACACATCTAAACTTTTTGAAACTAAGCAATGGTCTATGGTAGTTTGTAAGATTTTATAGTTAGCTGGCCAGGTAGGTAAAAGGCCAAATCCTATTCTACTATCTTTTAAATCCCCTTCTAGAAGACTATTAAAATGATTTGAAAATGGGGAAGTATTAAAATCTCCAATTACTATAAGGTTCTCTGAAAATGAAGAACGCCTATCTATGATATTTGACAATTGTTTATTTCTATTTTCGAAAGTTTTTTGATTAATTGGAGGAATAGGATGTGTAGCTATTACTGAATAGCTATCGTTTTCTATTTTTAGCTCTCCAATTATTGAAGGCTTTATATTCAACCCGAAATAATCAATGGAAGATTTCATTTCAAATTTGCTTAATAAGGCTATTCCAAAATTGTCGGTTCTTGGAACTAGTTTTTTGTAAGGATATTTTTCTATTACCGAAAGTAATTCGCTTTCCCACCTTGGAGTAAATTCTAATAAAACTAGAATATCAGGATTTTCTGTTTTGATATAATTTTTTACTGATTCTGTTTCTGAATTACTTGATAATAAATTTATGCTTGAAATTTTAAAATTACTATCATTTTTAGATTCTACAACATTAGAATTTAGGTAGTAAGGAGCTATATAATAACCGTTCCATAAAATAGATATTGCTATAAGAAATAAAGCTAAAACTTTCTTTTTGAGTACTAAAATAGCGGTGATTAGTAATAAAATGGATATGAATAAGTATTGTACTTTAAAGTTTGAGAAAATATCTATCAACCAATAGCTGGAGTAGAGATTTGGGATTAAAGAGACCAACAGAATTCCGATTATTGCGATCCAGGTGATTTTACTTATAAAGGATTTATTCATATAATAAAATTACTCGCAATGGTTTTGATTATCACAAATTGCTGGATAAAAATACGTCCAGCAGCTACGGTAAGCAGGTTTAATCCTGGTTTGCTGGTGAATTTAATTATTTTCCTTGTAAAAATACCTGTTGTTTATGCTAACATATGTAATGATCTTTTTAAGGATCGAGCAAAATAAAATCCAAACCAATATTTTTATTGGTTTGGATTAAATGTTTTTTAAGCAAAGGAATTCAAGGCATAAACCTAGCCTGTAATGTTTTTATACTTCTGTACCGATCTCAACTTGTTTTAAGGATCTACTAAAAAGATTTTAAGAGTTCATTCTGAAAAGCCTGTAAGCTTTTTCCGGGCTCCATAGTGTACTCCAGTTTTAATAATGAACGTTCTAATGCTCCTAACACTGCTATGAGATCGTTTGGTGAGACCGAGCCCATATGACCTATTCTAAAGTAGGTGGTTTTTATTTCGGAAAGTAGCCCTCCAGCAATTATCACATTACTATCTGCTATTTTAGCACGTAATGCATTCCCATCAATTTTATCTGGGTAATAAACTGCTGTTAAAGTATTAGCGGCTATTTCGTCTCTTTTAGGTAACATCTTTAGGTTTATGGAAGATATTCCTGCTCTAAAGGCTTTTGCTAAAAATTGATGTCTTTTTATCCTTTCATCTATACCTTCTTTACAAATAATTTTTAGGCTGGTTTCTAATGCTACAATTAGATTAACCGGCGGTGTTCCGAAATACGAAGGTTTTCTTTCTTCGTAAGCTCTCATTATTGGTAACCAGTTATTCCAATCTGCGTAATAATTTAAAACAGGCGTTTTTCTCTTTTTCCAGACTTCTATTGCTTTTTGCGATGCCATTAAAAGTGCAAGTCCTGGAGGTACACCAATGGCCTTTTGTGATCCTGTAAGAACAACATCAAGTCCCCATTCGTCTTGATTTATCTCTTCTCCAGCAACCGAGCATACGCCATCTAAAATACTTAAGGTATTATATTTTTGCGCTAATTCTGCTATGGGTTCAGGATCTAAGAGTATTCCGGTAGAGGTATCTACGTGGGTAATAGTTAAAGCTTTATACTTTTCTGTTTTTAGCTCTTTTTCAATGGCATCAAGGCTTACAACTTCGCCAAGTGGAGCTTCTAAAATCTTTGTATTAGCTCCATAACGATCCAGAATATCTTTAAAGCGTTTACCAAAATATCCTGTGGAAATTACCAATACACGGTCTCCTTGTTCTATAAGATTGGCCGCGGCCATATCCATAGCCAATGTGCCCGTTCCGGCAACTATAAAAGCTTGCCCTTCTGGAGATTTCCAGACTTCTCTCATTAGCTCCACACTATTGACAAAAACTTCAATAAAATCGTGTGCTATATGGCTAGTAGTAGCCATACCTAAGGCGTCTAATACATCTGGTTCAAATTCTATAGGACCAGGAATCATAAGTAACTTTCTACCTTTCATTCTTTCTAAAATATTATTATTCGAAATAATATTGATAAATGCGATACATATGCATACCGCATTTATCAATAAATAGAATTATTTATCCAGAACAGTTTCACGTTCCATAACTTTTTTCTTGATTTCGAACTGATTACTGGTATTCTTTTCTCCTCCTGCTTTTAGCGCCTTATCCCTGGCGAAGAAGCTTTTGTGATCGTCACCTAGATCTGAGCCTGCCATACGTTGATGCTTTACACAGGACACACTTTTACGAATTTCCTGTCTTTGAACACCTTCTACATAAGCTAGCATTCCTTCTTCTGCAAAATATCCTTTAGTTAGATCATTCATATGAAGGGCTGTGGTGTGATAGGTAGGCAAGGTTATTAAGTGATGAAAAATTCCGGCTTCTCTTGCTCCATCCTTTTGGAAAGTTTTAATTTTCTCATCTGCACGAAAGCATAACTCGGAACCATCATATTCAGCATCCATTAAATTATTTCTATCGTATGCGGTCATATTTTCACCTTCCTCAAGCATTTCTTCATAGGCTTGATTTCGGAAGTTTAAGGTCCAGTTAAACGATGGTGAGTTATTGTAAACCAATTTTGCATTAGGTACAACCGCTTTAACCCTGTTTACCATATGAGCAATTTGTTTGAGATCTGGTGTAGGCGTTTCAATCCATAAAAGATCTGCTCCATTTTGTAAGCTTGTAATACAGTCTAATACAACTCTATCTATATTTGAGCCGTCTTTAAATTTATACAAGCCATTGGGCAATCTTACAGGACGTACTAATTTTCCATCTCTTTTTAGCAGAACATCGTCTTCCCTGGCATCTCCAATCGGGATTTCTTTAGCTTCTACAAAAGCTAAATATTTGGAAGCTAAATCTCCTGGTTCCTGGCTTACCGGAAGTTTTTGAGTTAAACCGGCACCTTCAGAATCTGTTCTTGCTACTATAATTCCGTCTTCAACCCCCAATTCTATAAAGGCGTATCTAATCGCGTTTAATTTGGCAATAAAATCTTCGTGGGGTACAGTTACTTTTCCGTCTTGATGTCCACATTGTTTGGCATCAGAAACTTGATTTTCGATCTGAATGGCACAAGCTCCGGCCTGAATCATTTTTTTGGTTAACAAGTAGGTTGCTTCTTCATTTCCGAAACCGGCGTCAATATCTGCGATAATAGGAACTACATGTGTTTCAAAATTATCAATTTCATCTTGCACATCTTCTCCGTTTTCAAGCCTTTTAAACAGGTCGTTTAACTCAATAGCATCAGCCTGGCGTAAGAAATCGTAAATTTCATTTATTAATGACGGAACAGCAGTTTTTTCGTGCATAGATTGATCTGGCAATGGTCCAAATTCTGAGCGTAGGGCAGCAACCATCCAACCCGAAAGATATAGGTATTTCTTATTGGTGGTTTTATGATGCTTCTTTATTGCGATCATTTTTTGTTGGGCTACAAAACCATGCCAGCACCCAAGAGATTGGGTGTATTGAGATGAATCTGCATCATATTCGGCCATATCTTTTCTCATAATAGCCGCGGTATATTTAGCGATATCCAAACCTGTTCTAAATCGATTTTGAGTAACCATTCTGGCTGCACTTTCAGGATTAATTGCTTTCCAGCTCTCTCCGTATTTTTCTTTAAGATTTCTTACAGTCTCTAGTGCAGAGCTATAATTTGTTTGTGCTGAATTTTTCATAATTTTGTAAAAGGTTATTTATTATTAATAATTAGATCCTGTTGATTGTTGCCGCAATCGCAGGATTGCTTTTTTTATATGTATTGATATGCTGGAAGGGTCAAAAACTCTTCGAATTCTTCTGATAATACTAATTTGTCAAAAAGGTCTGTGGCGAGTTTAAACCTTCTATTTTTTAAATCGTTTTCTCCAACTTCTTTTGAGATTTTTTCCATTTCATCGTTGAATAGATCGACGTACAATTCAATATTAAATTTGCGTCCGTCTTCCAATATAACTTCGTCTTTTAACCATTGCCACAGTTGGGTTCTGGAAATTTCAGCAGTAGCTGCATCTTCCATCAAATTGTAAAGCGCTACGGCACCATAACCTCTCAACCAGGCTTCAGTATATAGAATACCAACGTTGATGTTTTTTCTAATTCCGGCCTCTGTTACCGTACCTTTTGGTATTTCTACCAGATCTTGTTCCGAGATATTGATATCATCACGTGTTACGTGTAATTGGTTTGGTGTTGGCATGTGTTTATTAAACTCTGCCATAGCTATTTCAACTAATGCAGGATGTGCTACCCAGGTACCATCGTGGCCATTTTTAACTTCACGCTCTTTATCTTTTCTTACTTTTTCTAAAGCGGCTGCATTGGCTTGCTCATCATTTTTAATAGGAATTTGAGCCGCCATTCCGCCAATGGCATGGATACCACGTTTGTGACAACGTTGAATAACAAGTTTAGAATAGGCCTCCATAAATGGAGTAGTCATGGTAACCTGGTCGCGGTTTGGCACCACAAAATTAGGGTGGTTTCTAAATTTCTTGATGTAGGAAAATATGTAATCCCAGCGGCCACAATTTAAACCTACTATGTGATCTTTTAGCGCAAAAATAATTTCGTCTAGCTGAAAACTTGCAGTAATAGTCTCTATAAGAACCGTTGCTTTAAAAGTTCCCTTTGGAACTTCCAGATAATCCTGGGCAAAATTAAAAACCTCATTCCACCAGCGAGCTTCCAGGTAGTGTTCTAATTTTGGAAGATAGAAATAGGGAGCAGTATTATTGCTCAATAATGTCCTCGTGTTATGAAAAACATACAAACCAAAATCTACTAAACTACCTGAAATTTCTTCTCCATTGATTATAAGGTGCCTTTCGTTTAGATGTAAACCTCTGGGTCTAACCAGTAAGACTGCCGTTTCCTGATTAAGACTATAAGATTTACCTTTTTTTGAATCTACCAGGGAAATAGTCTTATTGTTAGCATCGATGAGGTTCTGTTGACCTTCAATAACATTTTTCCAGGTAGGGGCAGTGCTATCTTCCAGATCTGCCATAAAGGTGCGTGCACCAGAGTTTAATGCATTAATGACCATTTTTCTATCTACAGGCCCGGTGATTTCTACACGGCGATCTTTTAAATCTTCAGGAATTTTCCCGGCGGTCCAGTCACTTTCTCTTATAGATTTAGTCTCTGGTGGAAATTCAGGTAACTTACCTGCATCAAAAACTTTTTGCTCGTTAACACGTCTTTCTAAAAGTGATAGTCTCTCCGGATTAAATTTTTCATGAAGTGCTATTATAAAGTTTATAGCTTCTTCCGTAAGGATTTCCGGATAGTGATTAACTACATCATTTGAGAAATTTAATTTAGATGTTTTTAAGGTTTTGGTTTCCATTGTTTTAGTGTTTTACAGGACAATATTAAAACAAAGATTTTGAAAAAACAAGCGAACGTTCGCTAAAAGTTTAAATTCGCAAAAATAAATATATTCGCAAAAAAACTTATATTTGTTTTATGGAAGAAGAGTATATCAAACTAATATTTGGGCTAAAGCTAAAGCAGATAAGGACTGAGAAGAATTTATCTTTATTCGGTTTATCGAAACTTTCCGGGTTATCAAAGTCTTATTTGAACGAAATTGAAAATGGAAAAAAATATCCCAAACCAGATAAAATTGCTTTGCTTTCAGAAAAACTTGAAGTTCCCTATGACCAAATGGTTTCTTTAAAACTGGATAAAAATTTAGCTCCAATAGGGGAGTTACTTCAGTCTAAAATATTAAAGGAAATACCATTAGAGCTTTTTGGTATCAAAGAAAGTAATCTTATAGATATTGTTGCTAATGCGCCTGCAAAGGTGAATGCCTTTATTAGTACTATAATTGAAATTGCTCAGCATTATAACTTTAGTAGAGAGAGTTTCTTCCTGGCTTCTGTACGTTCATTTCAGGAAGCGAATAATAATTATTTTGATGATCTAGAACAGCAAGTTCAGAAATTTTCGAAAGCTTATCAGGTAGACTTAACAAAGTCTCTCACTTCTAAAGATTTAGAAGAAATATTAATCGAGGAATATGGATATGTTCTTAACGATAGCGAATTAAGTAAGTATGAAGCTTTAGGAAATTTACGATCTGTTTTTGTGCCTAAAACTAAAACGCTTTTACTGGCCAAGGGAATAGATGAAGCACAACGAACTTTTATTTATGCTAAAGAAATAGCTTATAATTATTTACAGATTGCAGACCGGTTACACACTTTTCCATGGATTAAATTTAAGAGGTTTGACCAGGTGCTTAATAACTTTTATGCATCATATTTTGCCGGGGCTCTTGTTATTCCAAAAGATAAACTCACTTCCCAATTAGAGAAAGTCTTTGAAAAGGAGACTTTTGATAAAGCGCAGTTTTTTGAAATGTTGAATGGTTTCAATGCTTCCCCGGAATCATTCTATCAGCGTTTAACCAATATCCTGCCTAAAGCATTTAATATTAAGAATTTATTCTTTTTAAGGATCACACATAAAGCAGATACCGAAAAATTTTATCTGAACAAAGAACTTCATTTATCACATCAGCATTCACCCCGGGCCAATGAAACCAATGAGCATTACTGCAGGCGTTGGGTATCCCTAAAGGTGATAAAAGACATTAGTGAAAGTGGAAATTCCCATGAATTTGATATTCAAATTTCTAATTATCCAAGCCATGACACAAAGTATTTAGTACTCTCATCTGCCACTAAAGATCCTTTTAGGAACAATCAATATAGAAGTATAAGTATTGGCTTACTGATAAATAAACAACTGGAACGTAAGCTTAAATTTTTAGAGGATAAGGATATAAAAAGACAGGAGGTTGGCGTAACCTGTGAACGTTGTGCTATTAAGAACTGCGAGGTTAGGCAGGCTCCGGCAGTTGTTTTGGACAAACAAGAGAAAAACAAAAAAATAGAAATAATTGTGGAGGAATTAAATGCTAAGTTCCAGGGTTAATTAGGCTGCTAATGTTGAGGTAATTAAAAGTGCATTTTTTGATTATTGAAAATAACGGAGGTGTAAAAACACCTCCGTCAAGATTAAATTTGTTCAACAAAGTCTGAAAAAACTTTCTTATGATGTTCCAGGTCCAGATTTGGGGATACTGATACCCGGGCAATATAATCTTTGTCATCTTCTTTTGTGGTTCCTTGTGTAGAAGTTGCAGGTATGGTCCAGTAACATCCTTTTAATTGTCCATAACTCACGCAATACTTACTCTCATTAGGAATTTCACTAATCATCATATTGATGAGCTTTTGATTCAGGGCTCTTTTGTATGTTTCTTTTTCTTCATCGGTATTGCCTTTGGTTGGAAGATCCAGTGAAAAAACAGAAGGTGTAAAGCCTTGTTCAGCTAAGTCTTCTGAAACGAAATTAATTCTAGCTGCAGGTAATTCTTTTTCAATAAAGTTTACAAATTCACGCGTGTTTTTATAGGCATCTGCAATCCTTTGATTCATTGAAGGTAGCTGTTCAGCTAATATTTCAACTTGAAGATCTGTAGCCTCGTTATCACATAGTTGAAGGTGTTTTTCTATGGTTGGCATTAATGTTTCAGCTTTTTCGTTGGCAACACAATAGCCGGCTGTACATTTTCCGCCACTCGGAAATTTCGATCCACTAACGTATGAGATAGTCCTGATAGAGGAGAGGATCCCATCTTTACTTAAAAACTGAACATTTGGACAAAATGTTTGATCCAGAATAAACACAGGGTCGATCGCAATTTCATCGGTTGCCGTTTTTCTGGTTTTGCTTAAAACAGCTTTTAACTCTTCCAGGTCTGGAACTTCAACTCTTGGGTTTGTAGGAATTTCAGCAATAATATATGGAATAGCACCTTCCTTAGCAACCCGCGCCAGAACCCGATCTGTACTTTTAACCATATCGTTATCACCATCTACCGGTAAATCCAGAACTTCAACATTTTTAACGCAGGCAGCAACCCGTCTTGCCTGGTCGTTCGTTCCGCCATAACAGTTTGGGGGCACAATAATTTTAATGTCTTTTCCCGGGTGCTTTTCCAGGGCATCGTCAATTAGGCCCATCATAATAGCGTATTGAATGGAAAGTCCGCAAGAACCAAGCTGTACATTAGATTTTGTAGCGGTGATCTTATGAATCGAATCTACTACGCTTGCTTTGTTAGTTTCCACATTGCTCTTCCTTTCAGTTGAAGGAGATTTCCCAATGAGCTGTTGCAGCGCAGTGAACGAATCGGCCGGCGTCATGGCAATGGTCTCTCTTCTACGTACGTGCTGGATTTCGGATATATAATCTTCATTTTGCTCCCCATTTACCAATAAAAGACTTCCCAAAGGAGGGTGTAGACTTATTAAAAAGTCAATTTTTGGGTTAAGGTTCACATTGCCCATTTTATCATCTTGAGAAATGAAAATGGTACTGCCATTAAAGTCAGAAATATCTTCTGCGCTTTCAATTTGTTTTAATTCGAAATTATATCCATAAACCCTACGAATTGCTTCAAAATCGAAAAAATTGGGCAATTCACCTGTATAGAGAATTTGAGTATTCTTCTTGTCGAATAAATTCTTTCTAAGGATAGCTAAAACAGGGATTGTTTTTGAAGAAAAACTAATTACATTATCTGGCTTTAGATCATTTAAATGAGCAATTCCCCATTCCAGAACCGAAGATAGGGGATGACCTAACCGAATATAGTCGAAAGCAGTTGGTAATTCACTAAGCGCCAATTTTTTAGAATTATCGGCCTTGTACAAAGCTTTAAATTGTTTTAGGAACTGGGTTTTCGCCAAACTTTCATTATAAATATCCAGTCTATGGGTGGTTAGTTTCAGCCAATCGGTTGGCATATTTTTTAATACCTCCTCAATATAATTAAGCAGTTTATTTTCTTTCATCGTCTTTCTTTTAAAGAGCTCGAAAATAAAGATTTATTAGGTGGGAATAAAATGGCTTAACAAGATGTTTGCATGGTACAGGAACATCTATTTATAAATATAGATTTTGTAGATCATTGAAGTTATCTCTTTTTGATTTGCATTAATTCAAGTTCCAAATAACTAAGGGTTTGTAAGCTTCCCCTAATTAGAACTGCTTGATTGTCCAAAAATATCATTTTTCATTCTCCTGGCGGTACCGCCAGGAGAATGAGTTTTTGCGTATGCTACGGGGGCCATTTTTCCCAGTGCAT
>Ga0098069_100631_pt1 | contig 12997 bp, 14 predicted proteins | sample 27_taG_FD_92584 | JGI IMG/M metagenome (GOLD analysis project Ga0098069, IMG submission 92584) | Marine viral communities from Cariaco Basin, Caribbean Sea - 27_WHOI_OMZ | ecosystem: Environmental > Aquatic > Marine > Oceanic | place: Caribbean Sea: Cariaco Basin | collected 2014-11-09 | reverse complement strand
TTCTGTTAATACAAAATTACCTAAAAAGTCTAATAAGAGAACTAATAGACACAGTTTTAAGTTTTCTTTATTAGAAAGCTTAACTTTGCAGCCGGTAAAATTAAAATGGAAAGATGAAAGTGGCTGCTCAAGAAATTAAGGCTCCGCGGGCGAAGAAGCTGCCCGTAAAACTTGAAAAACACGGAGATGTTCGTATAGATGATTACTTCTGGCTGCGAGAGCGCGAAAACCCTGAAGTGCTTGATTACCTCACGCGTGAAAATGATTATAATGAACGGATGACGGCTCATACCAAACAGCTGCAGGAAGATCTTTTTCAGGAGGTGAAAAAAAGAATTAAGGAAGATGATTCTTCTGTGCCTTATAAGCTGAATGGTTACTGGTATATTACCCGCTTTGAAAAAGGTAAGGATTATCCTATTTACTCCCGGAAAAAGGAAACCCTAGATGCGCCCGAAGAAATCCTTTTTGACGTAAATGAGATGGCCAAAGGGCACGATTACTACAGGCTGAGCGGATTGAGCGTGAGCCCCAACAACAAGCTCATCTCTTATGCTGTAGATACCGTAAGCCGAAGAAAATACACTCTTTACGTCAAAAACCTGGAGACGGGAGAGGTATACCCCGAAAAGATCAAGAACACCACCGGCGGCGCTACCTGGGCAAACGATAACCGAACGCTCTTTTACGCCCGTAAAGACGAGGAGACGCTGCGCAGCAATAAGATATTCAAGCACAGGCTGGGAACAAAAGCCAAAGATGACGAGCTGGTTTTCTTTGAAGAAGATGAAACATTTCACACTTACGTTTATAAGTCTAAATCTCAGCGGTACATTATTATAGGGTCTGACAGTACCCTTACTTCAGAATACAGATTTATTGCCGCCGATGATCCCGATGGTGAAATTCATATTGTGCAGCCCAGGATTAGGGGCGTGGAATATGGAATTGCCCATTACCGCGATTGCTTTTATATACTTACCAATAAAGACGGGGCCATTAATTTTAAGCTCATGAAAGCTCCCGTGCATAAGCCTGGAATGGAAAACTGGGAAGAAGTAATCCCGCACCGCGAGCATGTGTTGCTTGAAGATATAGACCTGTTCAGAGACTATTTAGTGGTGAGCGAAAGGAGCGAAGGGCTCAACAAGATCCACATTCGCCGGTGGGATGGAACAGATTCCTACTTCCTTCCTTTTGACAATGAGACCTACACCGCTTTTACAGGTACCAACCCCGATTTTGACACTGAAATTTTAAGGTACACATACAATTCCCTCACCACACCTACCCAGGTAGTAGATTTTAATATGCGCACCAGGGAAAAGGACGTAAAGAAGGAACTTGAAGTGCTGGGAGGAAAATTTCAGAAAGAGAATTATGTGTCCGACAGGATTTGGGCCACCGCCCAGGACGGTACTAAGATCCCGATGACGCTGGTACACCGGAAGGAGTTAAAGAGAGACGGGAAAAATCCGGTGCTGCAGTATGCTTATGGTTCGTACGGTTCTACTATTGACCCTTACTTTTCAAATGTGCGCCTTAGCCTGTTAGACAGGGGTTTCATCTTTGTGATATCGCATGTTAGGGGAGGCGAGTATCTGGGGAGGCAGTGGTATGAAGATGGAAAGCTGCTCAAAAAGAAAAATACTTTTACCGATTTTATTGACTGTACCAGGCACCTTATTGAGGAGAACTACACTTCGGCAGAACATATGTACGCCAGCGGAGGTTCGGCAGGAGGTTTGCTAATGGGAGCAATAGCCAACATGGCTCCGCAGCTTTATAAAGGAATAATAGCCTCGGTACCTTTTGTAGATGTTGTGACCACAATGCTCGATGAGACCATTCCTCTTACTACCGGAGAATATGACGAATGGGGCAACCCTAATGAGGCCGACTACTATTTTTATATGAAATCTTATTCGCCTTACGACAATGTTAGGCCGCAAGATTACCCGAATATGCTGGTCACCACCGGCCTGCACGATTCACAGGTGCAGTATTGGGAACCGGCAAAGTGGGTGGCGAAATTGAGGGAATTAAAAACCGACTCCAATAAGCTGCTTTTTCACACCAACATGGAAGCCGGTCATGGAGGAGCATCAGGCCGATTTGAAGCCCTGCGGGAAGTCGCTGAAGAATACGCTTTTCTTCTGGATTTAGAGGGAATCGACCAATAATTAAAATATTTGACTTAAATTTGCGACGTTTGTGATCGTTTTTGGGATGCAATTTCTAAACACGATTATTGTAAATAACTTCAATTTATGAGAGAAGATTTACAGGTTTTCGATAATGTATTACAATTAGTAGGTAATACCCCTCTTATTCACTTAAATCGCGTTACCCAGGAACTTAAAGGTGACTTTTTTGCAAAAGTAGAAGCCTTTAATCCGGGCCACTCCACCAAGGACAGGATAGCACTCCACATTATAGAAGAAGCCGAAAAAAAAGGAATCCTAAAACCGGGAGATACCATTATTGAAACTACTTCAGGAAATACCGGCTTTAGTATTGCCATGGTTAGTGTGATTAAAGGCTATGAATGCATCCTGGCGGTGAGTTCCAAATCTTCCAAAGATAAGATAGATATGCTGCGCTCAATGGGGGCCAAGGTATATGTTTGCCCCGCGAACGTAACTGCCGATGACCCCAGGTCTTATTACCAGGTAGCTAAGAGAATGCACGATGAGATAAAAGGTTCGGTCTATATCAACCAGTATTTCAACGAACTCAACATTGAAGCTCACTACCTTACCACCGGCCCTGAGATCTGGAAACAAACCGAAGGCAAGATCACCCATCTTGTGGCCTGCAGTGGCACCGGCGGAACAATTTCCGGGACTGCCAGGTTCCTTAAAGAAAAGAACCCGAACATCAGGATTTTGGGGATCGATGCTTATGGCTCGGTGCTTAAGAAATATCACGAGACCAAAGAATTTGACACCGCAGAAATCTATCCGTACCGCATTGAAGGATTGGGTAAGAACCTTATCCCTACAGCTACAGATTTTGAAAGTATAGATAAATTCGTAAAAGTGAGCGATGAAGACAGTGCCCACACGGCCCGCGAACTCGCCCGCACCGAAGGTCTTTTTGTGGGGTACACCAGTGGGGCAGCCTTACAGGGAACCCGCCAGCTTGCCGAAGAAGGAGAATTTAACGAAGACAGTAAAGTGGTGATCATTTTCCCCGATCACGGTTCGCGTTATATGAGCAAGGTCTACAGCGATGACTGGATGAACGAACAGGGCTTCTTTGACAGCAAAAATGAAAAAGCTGAAAATCAAATCGAATTCATAAAATAAGTACAGTTCAAAGCAGTTCTGTATTATAAACAAATTCTCTCTTATTTTTAAATAATGGCAGAAGCAGCAGGTGCTGCCGAAGAATTAGCGTTGTAACGTGCATGTTTTTCAGTGCATTTGACCAACTCAAATTCTGAAGTTGCTATTTATTTGTTACTTTTGCAGAAGTGAAAAATACACAAAATGGCAGATTTATTTAATAAAATATATAAGGATAAAGGGCCTTTAGGAAAGTGGAGTGAAGTAGCCGAAGGTTACTTTGTATTTCCAAAACTGGAAGGGCCTATTTCCAACAGGATGAAATTCCAGGGTAAAGATGTGATAACCTGGAGTGTGAACGATTACCTGGGGCTGGCAAACCATCCCGAAGTGAGAAAGGTAGACGCCGAGGCGGCTGCCGAATGGGGTTCTGCGTATCCCATGGGGGCAAGAATGATGAGTGGTCACACCTCTCTACACGAAAAGCTGCAGGATGAACTTGCTGCTTTTGTGAACAAAGAAGCTGCCTACCTGCTTAACTTTGGATACCAGGGAATGGTTTCTACCATTGATGCCCTTGTGTCTAAAAAAGACGTTATTGTTTATGATGTTGATGCTCACGCCTGTATTATAGACGGGGTTCGCCTGCACCTTGGCCAGCGCTTTACCTATAAGCACAACGACATGGAGAGCATTGAGAAGAACCTGCAGCGTGCCGAGAAGATTACCGAGCAAACCGGAGGCGGGATCCTGGTTATTTCTGAAGGAGTCTTCGGAATGAGGGGAGAACAGGGGAAACTTAAGGAAATAGTCGCGTTAAAAGAAAAATACAACTTCAGGCTGCTTGTTGATGATGCACACGGCTTTGGTACTCTTGGTAAAACAGGAGCAGGAGCAGGTGAGGAGCAGGGAGTGCAGGATGGAATTGATGTATATTTTGCCACTTTTGCCAAGTCCCTTGCCAGTACTGGTGCTTTCATAGCAGCCGATCGTGAGATCATAGATTACCTGAAGTATAACCTTCGTTCCCAAATGTTCGCCAAGTCCCTGCAAATGCAGCTGGTTATTGGTGCCCTTAAGCGTCTCGAGATGCTCAAGACCAAACCCGAGCTTAAAGAAAAACTTTGGGAGAACGTAAACGCGCTTCAAAACGGATTAAAATCCCGAGGCTTCGATATAGGAACCACTCAAAGTTGTGTAACTCCTGTGTATCTTCAGGGAAGTATTCCCGAAGCAATGGCTTTGGTGAACGACCTTAGGGAGAATTACGGGATCTTCTGTTCAATTGTAGTGTATCCGGTAATTCCGAAGGGTCTTATCCTGCTAAGGTTAATTCCTACAGCGGCCCATACGCTCGAAGATGTGGAAGAGACCTTGAACGCCTTCTCTGCGATTAGGGAACGTCTTGAAAACGGAACTTACAAAAGATTATCAGCCGGGGTTGCAGCCACGATGGAAAAATAATTTCTGAAATAAATATCTTTAAAAATCCCCTTCAAAAAGGGGATTTTTTTATACCTCCTTTTTTCATTTTTATAATTTGTTTAGTATAAAAACCACAATTTTAAACTTATCTTCTTCCGAAGTGATTTAATAATTATAAAATTTTTGAATACTATGGAAGATATTAAAGTAGCCGTGATCTATTACAGTTCTACCGGAACAAATTACCAGCTGGCAAAATGGGCAGCAGAAACCGCAAAAGACCAGGGTGCCGAAGTAAGGCTTCGAAAAGTTAAGGAGCTGGCTCCCAAAGAAGCTATTGAGGCCAATGAAGACTGGAAAAAACATGTGGAAGCCACAAAAGAGGTACAGGAAGCTTCGATGGATGACCTTGAGTGGGCCGATTGTTATATTTTTAGTGCCCCCACCCGTTATGGCAACCTTCCATCCCAGTTTAAGCAGTTCCTGGACACCACCGGCGGATTGTGGTTTAACGGAAAACTGGCCAATAAAGTTGTGAGCGGAATGACCAGTGCAAGCAACGTGCATGGCGGGCAGGAGTCAACCTTACTTTCTCTGTACAAAACCATGTTCCACTGGGGTGCTATTGTTGCCGCACCGGGCTATACCGATGAAGCAATTTTCAATGCCGGCGGAAATCCTTACGGGGTGAGTATAACGGCAGGGAAAGAAGCGATGGGAGATAAAGTGAAGAAAGCTGTTGCCCACCAGGTAAAGCGCACCATGACTCTGGGAAAATGGGTGAAAAAAGGCAGCGAATAATGCCATTTTTGGCACCTTATTTTTATAAAAGTTAGAGCACAAGTTCAGAGAAGAGGCGCTGCAGCGTAAGGTCTAAATCGGTACACAGGCCCGGGTGTGGCCTTGAAGTCTGTATTACCGAACTGCGCACCGCGGTGAGCCATCTAAACCTGGAAGGAATATCCATTTGTGCAATGGGGCCGCCATTTTTCGCGCCTTCACATATGAGTTTGAACGATTGCAGGTTCTTTTCCAGCTGTTCCAGGTCGAGATCCTGGCACAGGCTGAGCAACTTTGCGCTGTCCAGCTTATACCTCACCTGCAGGTACTTCTCTTTTTTGCAAAAAACCACCACGCCCACATTGAGAAATTCTTCGCGTTCTACCCGTGGTACTACCCGCAAAGTGGCGTATTCATATAAGTGCTTGTCTGGCATTTTCTGCTTCTTTTATAAATGTTTCTGAATTTTGAAGGCGAATTTCCAGGAATTTAATGTAGGCTTCCCGCAGTTCTTCCGCAGTAAGTTCAGTGTCTCTCCATTCTAACCAGTCTTGTGGTAAACCTTCCACAATTTCCCTGATTTTTTCCCTGTTCAGCAGCAGTTTTATACTCCTGTCGGCTTCCCAAAGCCGGGTGGCCTGCGGAAGCAGGACGTGATCTTTAATTAAGCTGAAAGGGCTTAGCGCATGCTTCTCGAGATTGCTCCAGGAATGGTGAAAATAAAAAGAGGCGCCGTGATCAATAAGCCAGAGTTCCCGGTGCCATATAAGCATATTGGTGTTCCTGAAGCTGCGGTCTACGTTGGTGATAAAGGCATCCAGCCATACGATTTTAGAAGCGGTGGCTTCATCTACGGTAGTAACGGCAGGGTCAAAATTTATGGCACCCGAAAGGAAGTGCAGCGCAAGGTTCAGGCCCTGGCTCCCCTGAAGCAGGTCCTGGATTTCTTCATCGCCTTCGGTACGGCCAAAGGCTTCATCGAGATTGGCGAAAACCAGCTCGGGCACCTTTAACCCAATGGCCCTGGCTATTTCCCCTCCTAAAAATTCGGAAATAAGGGCTTTCACTCCGTGGCCTGCCCCCCGAAACTTCAGGACGTACTTAAAATCGTCATCTGCCTCGGCCAGTGCAGGGAGGGAGCCGCCTTCCCGCAGCGGTGCGATGTATCGGCAAACAGTAACGGTACGTATATCTTTTATGTTTCCCATAGAAGCCTCAAAAATAGCTTTTCTAAAGCACATTTACAGCTCCTGGTCAAAGCTTCTGGCTAATTCCCAAAATATCTCCCAAATCTGGCCTTTTTGACACCTCAGCTTGAACTTGGGCATAAAAATGTTTTCTTCGGAAGGAAAATCCTTCAGCATATATCTTTTGCTGAAAATAATACTTCAGGATAAGACGATAAAAATGGCTTTTAGGGAATCAAACTGGCTTATGTATTTTCAGCAGGGCTTTTTTCAACTTCCGAAGGGATCCTGAAGCAGCTGTGTCAACTTCCCCTGGCTGTATTTAAAGGAAAGTCTGCACCCGGTTTGTGGTGCAGACGTGTTTGCATTAAAATTTGTTTTTGAAAGAGGTTAGGCGAGAAGCCTTTTTTGTTTTTGCTGTTTTAGGGCCCTGCCCACGGTTTGAAAAATATCCCTTTTTAACCGCTTGTACTGGCGGGAATAATGGGTTACGTCGTTGAGAATTTCTTTGTGTTCTTGCCGGTATACGTGGCCCTCCCTTTGTTCGTTGGTGTTTTCAAGCAATTCCCGAAGTTTCTTGATGTGATCGGCAACGCGTTTTTCCAGAAGTTTCAGGTCTTTTCTGGAAAGGTCTAACTGCTCAATAAGCTCTTTTACGCGGGAAAAAAGCTGGGATTCGATAATGGGCAGGGTGTATTCTTTTAGCATATCTTCAAAAAACCGGTGTTCGTCTTTAATGAAGTTAAGTTCAGATTTCCACTGCAAGGAGGAGAAATGCATTTCATCGGGTGTTTTCCACTCAATGTACCTGTAGTTATGTGCCTTATTTTCCATGGCAAAAAGATTTAGACTGTTAATGCTCTTTACTGGTACGCCTTAGCAACCGGCCGGTGTAAGAATAAACTTCCAACTTAAATTTCCTGAATTCCCTGGCGAAATTCAGAACGCTTTCTTTGAGTTTTAAATGTTCTTCGTGGTAGAAGACTTCGCAACTTATATCTTCACACTCGAGTATTCCTTCAATATCATAACGGTGGTTATGCACCCGGGTGGTGAGATCGAGGCATCCAAGTTTAAAATTTTGCAACTCATCATAGAACAACTGCAGCCGTTCGTAGAGGTTGAGTATATTTTTCTGAAAGATGTCTGCACTTAGATACAGGTTCAGGAAATTAATTTCCTCTTTAAAGAATGCGAGCTTTTCTTTCCACCTGCTGTTTTCCTTTAACAGGAGTGCTATCTCTTTTTCGTTGGCAGAAAAATTTCTGGAGGTGTTCCGGTTCATAATCTGCTGTATTTAAGTTATTAAGGTAAGCATAAAATCCCTTTGTCAAGATGACATATATCAGATTAAAAAAATATGCTGAAGAAATTACTGGCTCCCGGATTCAAGGAAAAAACGCCTAAAATTTTAACTAAAATATTTTTTCATCGGGATGTTTTGAGTGTCAAAAAATAGTATACATTTGGCGCCTCAAACAATTAATAATTCATTTAAAATGAAAAAATCCTTTTTGACTTTTGCTGCTATCGCATTAGTATTCTCTTTTACTTCTTGTAAAGAAACAGCTACTGAAACCACTGAAGAAGGTGCAGTAGAAGTGATCGAAACTCCAGAGACCCCAGTTGAGGTTGAGGCTGTTGAGAGCGAAGAAGTTGTTGATACTACCAGCACTGGCGGTGACGTAGTAGAAGACATTACAGATACTACTTCTGTAGAATAATTTGATTCTATAGAACCCGGCATTGAAGAATGTCTAATGAGAATCCGTGGCGAGAGCTGCGGATTTTTTCATTTAAACAGTCAGGCTTATGGTTTCCCCAAGATGCGGGATCTCTGCATGCCAGGCGTACTGGTCTTTTATTTTTACGCGTAATACATCTGCGGCTTTTTTCTCCCCGTGAACCAGGAATATCCTTATGGGGTCAGCTTGTAATTCACTCAGCCATTCCAGTAACCCGGCCTGGTCAGCATGGGCAGAGAGGCTGTTAATGGTCTTTATTTCTGCTTTCACCTGGTAGTATTTTCCGAAGATCTTTACATCGGGCACACCTTCCTGCAGTTGCCTGCCTCTGGTGCCTTCTGCCTGAAAGCCGACCAAAAGCACGGTGGTTTCAGGTTTTTCCAGGTAAAATCTTAAATAGGTGAGTACCCTTCCGCCTGTCACCATCCCGCTTCCGGCTATCACAACTTTGGGCTGAGGGTCTTCAATGGTCTTCCAGGTATCTTTATAACTGGTAATGATCCTGAAGAATTTCTTCATCTTCTTGAAATCTTCAGTATTTAATTTGTGCCACGACATATACCTGCTAAAGACCTTAAATACCTCATTGCCCATGGGACTGTCAATATATACAGGTATTCTCGGAATCTTATTTTTCTGGTAACCGCTGTAGATTTTATACATCAGGGTTTGCAGGCGCTCCACGGCAAAACCCGGAATAATAAGTGTTCCCCTCCTGGTGATGGTATTGTTGATGGCTGAGGCCAAGATACTGTCTGCGTCTTCCTGAGGGTGCAACCTGTCGCCATAGGTGCTTTCAAGAAATAGATAATCTGCATACTGGGGCTGTAATGGCGCTTCCAGAAGTAGATCGTCTTTTCTTCCTATATCTCCTGAAAAGACAAAGATCTTTCCGTTGAGGTTTAATTCAATGAAGGTAGCTCCTAGGATATGAGCATTTCGTCTAAACCTTAGCTTCACTTTTTCTGAAATATCTATCCATTCTTCTGTTCTTACAGATTTGAACAACCTGATGGTTTGTTCAACATCCTTCTCATCATAAAGAGGTAGGGCAGGTTGATGTACAGAGTAGTGTTCTTCATTGGCACGCCTGGCGTCTTCCTCCTGTATCCTGGCACTGTCGGTTAGAATTATTTCAGCGATAGCGAGGGTAGGAGAGCTGCCTAAAATGTCATTTTTGAAACCTTCTTTCACGAGCTTTGGCAGGTAACCGGTATGATCTAAATGCCCGTGGGTGAGCAGGATAATATCGATTTTTCCGGGAGGAAAGGGAAAAGCTTTCCAGTTGAATTCCCTCAACTCCTTAAGCCCCTGAAATAACCCGCAGTCAACCAGGATGTTCATCCAGGGAGTCTCCAGGAGGAATTTTGATCCTGTTACCGTGCCTGCAGCACCTAAAAAGTGGATATTGACTAAGTTTTTCATCTTTTATTGGGAGGAGCAATTAAATCCCGCATTTCCTTCAGGATCTTGTGTTTCCTGTTCTTACTTATTTCCAGCTGGTCTAAAAGAAAAATCATCTTTTAATAATTGTCGGCACAACACGTTGTCCCTGCTAAGCAAAAACTGTTTTTCCCTGGCAGTTAACAAGGTGGACACGCTTATGGGGTACAAGCCCAATCTATCTATTCTTTCCTTTAAGCCTTGTCCTTTTGGGAAATCCCAGCCTAAGAGTTTTAGCCCTACACACTGGCCGTAGGTAACTGCATCTTTTGTGAATCTCGTGTTGGTTATGACCCATCCCTCATGGCGGACATCGTCTTTATTTTTACTCTTTAGCTGAAAGCTTTCAAGGTCAGTAAACCTGGAGTGGATATAAAGAGGGATCTTTACATCACATTTTTTGCCCTGTTCACTGTGAAATTTACATTCCATGAACATCTTCACACCTGCAGTTTCAGCAATAACATCAACTTCGTGGCTTACACAGGTTCCCTGGAGCGTCTGCCCCACTTTTACCTTAAAACCGCTATTTTCAAACAGTGCTCCAATAAATTTTTCAAAAGGAAAACCTGTGGGGCCAAGCTCGTAGATGGCCTTTTTCAGCTTATACCTTGAAGCGGTAAGCCCGTCCTGCTGGCGTAAAAGGTCGAAAGCAGTCTTGTAGATTTCTTTAGTAGAAATGTTGGGGTGGAGGTGTGCCTTCAGGTGGTGAAGAATATCTGAGATCACATGCTCCTGCGCGCCGGCCCGTCTAAGCGAGGAGGCTACTTTTGATTCCGAGAACTCGGAGCTCTCTCCTGAAGCTGTGACGATCTTCATATTTTGTTTTTTAATCCTTTCCCGGCTGATGTAGTACCAATACCGGAACCTTTGAAAAATGGGCCAGGTTCTTGTAGACCGGGTTTAGGAGCAGGTTTTCCAAAAAACTGTGTTTCTTGTTCACAAAAGCGATCATGCCACTACCGCGGCTTTCTGTAAAAGAATAGATCCCTAAGGGCACACTCAAATATTCCAGAAAGTGGAATGAGTGCTTTACATCTTCAAGATAATCTCCCAGCTGCTGCCGGTTTTGGTGCTGGGTTTTGTTGAGGCCGCCTTCTTCTGCGATATGTAATATTCGCAAGGCCGCTTTAAACTGCTTTACCAAAGAAATGAGGAAATCCAGATCATCGGGAGTAAGGCCTGTTTTAAAGCTGTTGGCCAGCACGATCTCATTGGGCACTTTAAAATCTACATTTGCAGGTACGCTTAGTACAGGGCAATTTTCAACTTCTTCAATAATGTTCAGGGAGTTGCTGCCATACATCACCTCTTTGTCTTGTGTATGCCCCTGGCTGCCTATCACAACCACATCGGTGTTTCTCTTCCGAAGTTCTTTTTTGATCGCATCGGGGATGAGAAGGTTGTGGAGGCATATTTGAAAGCTATGTGCGCTGCCTTTAATGCTTTCAAGGCCTGCCCTGGCTTTTTCCAGTTTTTTCTGAACCTCCTCCCGGGTACGAACTATCACCGCATTGCCGGGTTTGGCTGTTAAATGACTGTCTTCGTAATAATCAAACACCTTAAAGGCGTGCAGCAAAATAAAATGTGCTTTTTGATCCCTGTACATATCAACCGCATACCTACAGGCATTTTGTGCGTTAGCCGAAAAATCTGTGGGCAAGAGTACGGTTTTCATTTTACTTTCTTTTTTTTGAAGGAATTACCAAAAATGGCACTTTCACGTTAAAACCTATTTCGTTGACCACAGGTGTAAACAGCAAATTCTCGAAGAAAGAATGTTTGTTGTTCACCATGCAAAGCATGTCTATTTCATTCTCTTCCTGAAAATCGTAAATGGCGTGGGTAACACTTTTGCCGGTAATGCTGTAAAAGTGATGGGCAATGTCTTTAAAGGCTGTTGATAAGGCTTTTTTCCTGCTGGCCTGGCTGGAGGAAAGATCTACACCAAAATAAACATGGAGAATATGGATGGTAGAGGAATGAACAGAAGCCAGGTCTTTCATGATTCCCAGCAGCCCGGGGATCTCCCCCTCATAATCTGTTGGAAAAAGTACCTCTTTTGGGGCCTTGTATTTATAATGTGAGGGAATGGCCAGTAAAGGGCAGCGGGCTTTTTTTATGGCGTGAACCGTATGCGTGCCAAAGAGAATTTCTTCGGCACCTGTAGCTCCTTTTGTACCCATTACAATAAGGTCTATTTCTTTTTCGGCAACTACTTCTTTCATCTCATCATTCAGCAGATTAAATGAAGAGATCTTTTCAAAATGATGGTTTTCATTTTTAAAGTTCCGTTCAATTCGCCTTAGCACCCTGTCAAGCCCTTTTTTTGATTTGTCCTGGTAACTCTCCGTAAGTGTAGGGTGATTGGAGTTGTACACAAGGTATTCATTGTCATAAAGCACCGGGGTGTAGGTGTTGAGCAGGTAAAAAGTACATTCTTCACTGCTAAACAGCTGTACTGCATATTTGGCGGCATTATATGCATTTTCGGAAAAGTCGGTGGGCAGCAGGATTCTTTTCATGAGAACAGGTTTAAAATATTTATGAACGGCTAAAATTCTGAAGTACCAAAAATGGTATTTTTGGATGCAGTCCTATTTTATCTATTGTGGAACTGTAAAGTATATTTTCAAGGTAGCTGTGACGGGAATTGACCAGCACGAGCAGGTCAATGTGGAGTTCGTCTATCCATTTTTTGATGGCTTCGGTCTTTTCGAGTTCTTCTTCACGATGTTGTTGCACATTCACATCGTACAAATGTTCCAGTATCCCCTCTTTTACATCCTCCTGTCTCAGGGTAATTTCTGAAATTCTCGAAGCATACAACATGTGGATCTCTGAACAAAAAGAGCGGGCAATTCCACCCACCAGTTTCAATTCTCTGCGCTGGTAAGGCAGCAGGTAATTGGTAGGGAACAAAATTCTTTTGGGGTCTGAAAATTTGTAATCTTCGGGAATGCTCAATACCGGGCATTGCACATATTTTATGATCTGAAGGGTATTGCTTCCAAAAGTGAGCTGCCTGTCATTGGTAAGCCCGCGGGTAGAAGTGATGATGAGGTCGGCGTTTTCTCTTTCCGCCAGGTCATTTACTTCATCTATTAACAACCCAAATGCCGAAACT
>Ga0098069_100628_pt1 | contig 13096 bp, 15 predicted proteins | sample 27_taG_FD_92584 | JGI IMG/M metagenome (GOLD analysis project Ga0098069, IMG submission 92584) | Marine viral communities from Cariaco Basin, Caribbean Sea - 27_WHOI_OMZ | ecosystem: Environmental > Aquatic > Marine > Oceanic | place: Caribbean Sea: Cariaco Basin | collected 2014-11-09 | reverse complement strand
TTTGTTCAGGCCTTCTTCATTAAAGTAGTTTTTTACCATTTCTTCGCGCGCCCCTTTCAAATCTTCTTTTTTGCGGTATTTGCCGGTAAGAAAACCGCTGGCCAGCGAGAAATAGGTGATCACTCCCAGCTCGTTCTTTTCGGCAATGGGTTGGTATTCTTCTTCAAATTTAGCTTTTTCTACCAGGTTGTATTCCGGTTGTAAAACTGTGTATTTGGGGAGGTTGAGTTCATCGGCCTTTTTTAAGGAAGTCCTGGTTCTTTCGGGAGAAAGGTTGGAAGCTCCAATATGGCGTACTTTTCCCTGCTGAATGAGCTGCCCGTAAGCGCGCAGGCTTTCTTCCACGGGCGTGTCTTCATTGTCCCAATGCGTGAAATAAAGGTCAATATGATCGGTTTGCAGACGGTTCAGGGAATCTTCGGCTGCCTTTAAAATGTAGTCTTTAGAGACATCCCGTCCTTGCTTGCCCGGGTTTGAGCCTACTTTGGTAGCAATGATAAGATCTGCCCGATTGCCTCTTGCTTTCATCCATTTCCCGATGATGGCCTCGCTTTCACCGCCTTTATTGCCGGGAGCCCAATGAGAATAAGAATCGGCAGTATCTATAGTGCGGAAGCCTTTTTCAAAGAGCTGGTCAAGAATCCTGAATGATTCCTTTTCATCAAGTGTCCAGCCAAACACGTTCCCCCCAAAAACTATGGGCGAAATTTCTAAGTTGGTATTTCCGAGTTTCTTTTTCTGCATCATTGGTTTTTCTTCAAATGTAGACATGATAATCGGGAGGGTAAAATTTTTCTGCGGAAGGATCAAAGGTGTCCAAAATGCCATTTTTGACACCTTTGCTGCTTTTTAAAATTGCTTTCTTCCGAAGTAAATAAGATACCTTAATTGCCGTTGTTTTGAGGGGGAGCGGTGGCCTGGGCTTCTTCGCGCAAAATGAGCAGGTAGCGGTCAAACTGGGGTTTGGTAAGGATGTCCCTGAGTTCACGGGTCTCCAGGATCTTCAGGTCTTTTAGCCGGTTGAGCCTTTGCTCGTCAGATAAATTCTCTCCCAGTAATTTTTCGCGTTTAATGTCAAATTCCACGAACTTCTTTTCCATCAAAATGGCTTGTTTTGCCCGTAAAGAAAGCTCCTTTTCCCATTTTTCGACCCGGTTCTTGGCCGACATTTCCATCTGCGGATTGTTGGAGTTCTGCATAATATCCTGGGCGGTGGCCACACTGCTGAATATCATAATAAGGCTGAGGCTTAAGACCAGCCGGAGGGTTTTAATATTTTTCATGCTTCTTTATTTGGTTCAACTTGTTCTTTCTGAAAAACTTCTTCAAAATGGCATTTTTGGGTAACAGCTAGCGAAAGCTGTGGGTCACTGCAGGTAATTCTTTTCCCGAATGATCACCGAATCTATAGCTTCCTTGAGGTAGGTGAGTGCCAGGTCTTTCTGGTCTTTTAGGTCTCCGTGGGTTTTGCCGTTCCTTATTTGCATGAGGATGTCAAAACTTTTGGCCGTCCAGCTTACTTCCTGCTGGTCGTCAACCTCGCTTAACTGGCTTGTGGTTCTGTCCAGCAGCTGCATCAGTGAATTTGAAAAGTTTTCATCATTGGCATTCAGCTTTTCAACTTCAGTTCTTACCTGTTCAAGTTCTTTTATTTTTTCTTCCATGTTCTGTAATTTCTTATTGATCTTCTTCCGAAGCAAACCTGTCAAAAATGACATTTCCTGATAAGATTTTCAGGTTCAGTAAATTTCCATTTCCTTTAAAATTACCTGCTAGAATGACCGATTGCAAGAAGTTTAAGAAAGAATTAGGGGAAAATAATATTCAATTAACAGGACAGCAGTTTCTTGTGTGTAATTGCTTATTTATTTGAAATTAAAGCAGTTAAATAAAACGTAAAACAGGTATAAAAGAGGGATTCCTTTTCTAGCTTAGCTTCTTTTGCCTAGGTTTTGTAACTTAATTTGGCTGCCGGTCGCAGAAGTCATTTTAGTGCTGAATGACTTCTTGAAATAAAGTTTAAAAAGGGCACTTTTCAGGAAAAAACCATATTTATGAGTAGGGGATTAAGAATTGGAATTAAGGTTTTTATGCTTATAGTGGGGCTCTATTTCTTTTTTGAAGGCCTGGCAGCTGCAAAGGGGTTTCTGGCACCCCTGGCTCTGGCTATTGTGCTTGCCCTGGTAGTACTCCCCGCAGCCAGGAAACTTGAGAAACTTATTGGGCACAGGGGATTTTCTGCTATTCTCGGCACTCTGCTTATCTTTATATTCTCCCTTGGTTTTTTGACCCTTTGCTCGATGCAAATACAGAGTTTCTTTAACCAATGGCCGGTGATCAGGCAGGCAATGGCCCCCGAAGTGGAGAGTTTTAAAAGTTTCCTTTTCGAGCACACACCTTTAAGTAAAGAGTCGCTTCAGAATTACTATTCTTCAGGTTCGATCCCTTTTTTTGAAGAACAGGTCATTGAAGCGGCCCGGGCTTTGTCTTTTTTGAGGTCGTCGCTTAACTTCATGGGCACCTATCTCATCACCTTTATTTACATTTTTTTCCTGCTTTACTACCGAAGGCACTTTAAAGAATTCATTCTTTCCTATTTCAGCGATAAGAAAAGAGCAAAAGCCGGGCAGGTGCTTGAGTCTTCAGCAAAAAGGGTACAGGATTATCTTATAGGAAGGTTGATCTTAATGGCGATTCTTGCGGTGCTTTATTCTTTGGGTTTAGGGCTATCGGGCGTGCATAATTATCTCCTGGTGGGCGTTATTGCATCGGTGCTGACCCTTATTCCGTGGATAGGAAATATTATTGGCTTTTCCATGGCCATGGTCTTTGGTTACCTCACTTCGGGAAATCTCGATGTGTTGTGGGGGATCGTGGTCACCTTTACGGTTTCCCAGTTTTTAGAGAGCTATGTGCTCCAGCCTTATGTGGTGGGAGATAAGGTGGGGCTGCATCCGTTTTTTGTGATCCTGTTCGTGATCATGGGAGGGGCAATTTGGGGGCTGGTGGGAATGGTGCTGGCCATTCCCGTAATGGCTATGGCCACGGTAATCTTTAATCATGTGGATGTTCTAAAACCATTGGGTTTCCTGTTCAGCAAGCAAAAGGATTGAGACGACAGGTTAGTAGCCTACGGCTTAAATTTTGGAACAACGTCTATTGATTCCGTCACCTGGCTTAAAGACTTCGCGACAATACCGGAAACAGCGGCATCTCCAGAAACATTTACCACTGTTCTGCACATATCCAGAGGCCGGTCTACGCCAAAGATGAGGGCAAGGCCGGCTTCAGGAATTCCTGCCTGTGCGAGCACGATCACCAGCATCACCATTCCGGCACCCGGAACTGCAGCCGAGCCTATAGATGCCAGTGTGGCCGTGGCAATGATGCCCAGCTGGGTGCCCAGGGAGAGGTCAAGCCCAAAGGCCTGGGCAATAAAAACTGCAGCCACAGCCTGGTAAAGGCTGGTACCATCCATATTTATTGTGGCGCCCACGGGAAGTACAAAACTTGTTACTTCTTTTGGTACCCCCAGATGCCCGGTCACCCTTTCCATCGTTACCGGAAGTGTTGCCGCGCTTGAACTGGTAGAAAATGCCAGGAGCTGTGCCGGGGCAATTGCCCTGTAAAAAGCCAGGGGAGACCTTTTGGTAAACAGGTAGAGCATGAGGCCATACACGCCCAGCATGAGGATGAGGCCCAAAACCACTGTGAGGGCGTACATTCCCAGGGCGGCAAAGAGATCAATACTGGGAGAATCTATAATTAGTGCTGCCAGCAGGGCAAATACCCCATAGGGAGCCGAGAGCATGATAATATCAATCATCTTTAAAATGACCTCGTTAAAACCATCAAAGAAATCTTTTACCGGTTTTGCGGTTTCTGCCGGGATAAGGATGAGGCCCACACCTATAAAGAGGGCGAAAAAGATCACCTGCAGCATGTTCCGATTATCGGCAGCAGCGGCCATAAAGTTTTCAGGGACTATATCTACCAGCCCCTGCAAAGGCCCTGTGTCCTGCCGGGCAACTGACTTATTGATATTGGTGGAGGCTTCAGTTTCATAGCCGTACAGCAGGTCTGTCCTTGTTTCCGAAGAAATAGAAGCACCCGGTTTGATAAGGTTAACCAGTAGCAGGCCAATACTTACTGCCGCGACTGTGGTGAGTATAAAAGTAAAGACCGTGCGAAATCCCATTTTTGAGAGGTTAGTGAGATCTTTAAGATCAGACACTCCTTTGATCAGCGATGCGATGATGAGCGGTACGGCAATAAGTTTTAGCGCGTTGATGAAGATATTACCAAAGGGTTTTATCCAGTCGCGCACAAAAGACGGCCCCCAGTTGAACTGAGATAACACCAGGCCTGCAATAACGCCAAGGCTCATCCCGATAAGGATCTTCCAGTGCATTGGCATTCTCTTTTTCTTCATGCTTCAAAATTAAATTATGGCGCTAAAAACCTACAGTTCTATAAGTACCAGGTAAGTAGTGTAGGCAAAGTACAGCAGCAGCAAAACACCTGCTTCCCATCTTTCAAGTTTTCTTTTGCCGCCCATGAACATGAACAGGAACAGCAGCACTGTACCGCCAAGCAACAGGTAAAGATCTGTGTTGAAAACCGTGTTATACCCAATTGGCCTCACCAGGGCACTTAAGCCCAAAATGAAGAAAATATTGAAGATGTTTGAACCCACAATGTTTCCTACAGCTATGTCATTATTCTTTTTAAAGGCTGCAATTACTGAAGTTGCCAGTTCGGGTAAGGAAGTTCCGGCGGCAACTATGGTGATCTTGATGATCTTTTCACTCACCCCAAGGCTGGATGCAATATCCATGGCATTTTCAACCACCAGCCTGCCTCCAATGATAAGGCCGGCAAGACCAAGTACAATAAAGCCAAAGATCCTGGTGTTGGAGATTTTTTTTACCGCTTCGGGCGAAGTGGAGGGCACATGCTTTAGCTGGGTATAAACATAGAAAAGGAAGGCCAGGAAGAACAGGATCAGGATAAAGGCATCGGCCCTGCCCAGAAGTCCTTCAGAATCTAAAAAGAAGTTATTTACCAGGAAAAAAAGTACCACCGCAGCCAACAGCGAAATCGGGATCTCTTTCCAAACAGTGGTTTGCTGTACCAGCAACGGAGAAATAAGCCCCGCCACGCCAAGTATAAAAAAGAGGTTGAAGTTGTTGCTTCCTATCACGTTCCCAAAAACGATATCTGCGTGCCCTTCAAAAGCCGCAACCACGTTCACCACAAGTTCGGGTGCCGAGGTTCCAAAAGCAACGATGGTAAGGCCTATGGCAAGATCGGAAACCTTCTTTTTTCGGGCAAAGGCCGAAGCATTCTCCACCAGCCAGTCGGCACCTTTGATCAATAACAGGAGTCCGGCAATCAATAATAAAAACTGTAGTATCATTATTTTAAAAGTTAAGATTAGTTCAGTAAGCAAAAAGAGAAGAGAAGCTGGAAAATATGTTCTTCTTCAAATGCATTTAAGCAGCAGAATTGAGGGTAGGCCGAAATGCCACCAGCGAATTGATGATCGCATTCCATTTTTCAGCGTGTTTCAGCTCATAATCCTGTGCATAACTTTCCTTACAATCGTAGAGGCCTAAAATTTGTTCGCTGCCATTGTGCAATTTCAATCTCAGCTCCAGTTTTTGCAGGATATCTTCTGTACGTTGATCAATTTTTATGGTCTGAACATCTTTGAACACTTCCGAGGCCCGTACTTCCTTAAGAGCTATGATTTCTGAAAGAATCCCTGACTTCTTTTGCTGAACAAAAAGAATTTTAGCACTTTTTTTATCCAGCCCCATGATGTTATTGTTCCAGCTGGTTTTCTCGTCGAAGCTTAGCTGGTGCTTTTTCGCTTCTTCGGAAAATTTATTTTTGAGTTTTTTTACTTCCCTGTTCCCAACCCATATAAAAAGCAGGTAAGGAACAAATACTGCTGCCACAAGGGCAAGGTCTACAATGATGATATCCAGTTTCATTTTCTTTATGTTTAAAATTCAGGTATTGATTTATGCTGTCTACCGGCTGAAGGTGACATATGTGTGCGGAAGGTTTACTTCCGGAAAAAACTGAAGCTTAAGCTTTAAAGAAAGACATGGAAAGGAAAAATGACCTTTTTGACACCCAAACCCGGAAATATATAGCGGGAGCGTTTAATATAGCTTAGGGAGGTGACCGTGTGGTTGTGAATGCGGGCATTAAAATCTTCTGCAAGACCAGCGCCGGCAATTACAAAGACCGGGTTTTTATGGTATGGCAGAATAGACTCAAACAAATTGCCTGCCTGTTCTTCAAAAGAGTCTTCTAAAACTTCCTGCGGAAAGGGTTTTTCCTGCGGAATAAGACCTGTTGTATTTTCAGAAAAAAGGTTGCTGCTACTGCTTAAAAGCAGCAGGAGCAGGAAAATCCTGTGGTTTAGAAGAAACAGGCTTTTGATCATTTTCACGATCAAATGTACTACATAGTTCTGTTAAAAAAACATCACAAAAATAAATTATGAGGCGGGAAGAAGAGAAATTCATAGTTCTAAAAGAGACGATTAAAATGGTAGCCTTAGCTCCTGTTGGTTTAACCGGACAACCCGGGTTTTAAAATATTGATTAGAATTTTTTTTCTAAGGTAACAGGGTGCAGACTTTTGTATTTCCTTTAGTAATTTCCCAGGTTCCAATTTCTTAACTTGTGAAGAGCTACAAGTAAATCATGTTTGGAATAGCTGATATCCCAAAATTCTTCCTGGCATTCTTTCTGGTCCTGCCGCTTATTTCCATTCTGCACGAAGGGGGACATGTATTTTTTGCCTGGCTTTTGGGTGCGAAAAAGATTCAGGTCACTATTGGAACAGGGAAGCCGGTGTTGAAGTGGGGAATGATCGAGATACGCAAATACTATTTCTGGTACGGCCTGTGCACATATGAAAATTTGAGGATAAACAGGAGGTGGAGCAATGTTGTCATTTTTGGTGGGGGCAGCTTTTTTAACGTTATTGGGGTACTTACCGTAATGATCCTGGTAGAGCAGGAGACGATAGGGACTAATATGTTCACCTACCAATTCACCTACTTCTCGTTTTATTTTATATTCTTTGCCCTGCTACCCATGACCTACCCGGGCGGAAATTACAGCGACGGAAAAATTATCCTAAACCTTTTAAAGGACAAAGAATTCGCGGTTTTCCAGAGAACTTTTTGGGTGCAGTGGGATGAGGAAAAAAGGCAGTGGCAGGTGCTTGATCACGATCAGAAATTGATACAGGCTTTTGAAAGGGAAGATGAAGCTTCAGAAAAAGCAAGAGGTGTTGCCAAAGACCAGCGGCCCAGCCGGGTGGTGAGTTTTAAAAATGGGGAAGAAAAGGAGATTCAGAATTACCCCAGAATCCCCCTCTAAAATGCTATTTTACGACCCATAGCGGTACCCCGTAATTCTCGTTAAAAAGTTCTTCGGTCACACTTCCTACCGAAAAAGGGGAAAAAGTGTTGCCTCCCTTATCGGAAACTACAAGTAAATCTGCGTCAGATTTTTTGATGTTGGCGATGATCTTTTGCGCGGCCCCAGATTGCCTTCCGAGGAAAAACAAGGGTTCTATCTGGTTTGGATAATCAAGTTTCCTGATGAATTTCTCGAGCTTTTCTTTTACGTGTTTTTCCACTTTTGGCGCCATAGATTCGGGGGAAACATAAGGTGAAAATTGCACGGGCACACTGTAGATATGCACCAGTTTAAGCCGGGAAGAATTTTCCTTTTGTAAGATTTTGGTAACGTTGAAGATCTTCCGGGAATCGGGTGAAAAATCGGTTCCGGCCCAAATGGTTTCAATTTGGGGTTTTGCTACCCGCGGCACTGCCAGGATATCACACCTTAGCAGCCTCAGTAATTTTCCGCTTACCAGCCCGGTACCGTTCTCGTGCTTTTTGTTCCCAACAATGGTTAGTTGAATAGCGTATTTATCAACCACATATTTAATTAGGGATTCGCTGTAGGGATCTTCAGAAATTAGTACTTCAAATTCGGCTTCAGCTTTAAAATGTTCTTCTACTTTTTCGTTGAGTTCGTCGCCTATCAGCTTATCAAGATTGATGTCCTTCAACTGTTCCTCAAAAAGTTCAGAAATCTCATACTTCTTGATATTGTGCACAAAATAGACCTTTTCAGCCTTTAATCGCGTGGCCATAAAGGAAGCGTATTTAATAAGCACTTCGTCGAGGTCTGAAAGATCAAGCGCAACGAGTATATTCTTGTAATTCTTAGTCATGGTTTCTATGGAAGTTTTTATTTTTCTGCACCGCGTTTTTTAATAATATCTGCTACCCGTGTTTCGTAGCTTTCCCATTCTTTCTGGGCTTTGCGCTCTTCGGTTTTTTGATGTTCATCCCTAAGTCCTGTGTAAAGCGAGTAGCACATGAACAGAAGGATAAAAGCGAAGGGCAGGCCGGTGGCTATAGATGCCGTTTGCAGTGCCTGCAAACCGCCCCCGATGAGCAGTACTGCAGCCACGGCTCCTTCTGCCAGGGCCCAGAATATTCTTTGGCCCACGGGAGCATCAATCTTTCCGCCCGATGTAAGGCTGTCTACCACCAGGGATCCCGAATCTGAAGAAGTTACAAAGAATCCCGCGATAAGAATAACTCCAATCACATTGAGTGCCACGGCAAACGGATAATCTTCAAGAAAGACAAAAAGAGCCGTTGCAACATTGTCTTCAACTGCGTTTAACACATGAAGATCGCCGGTTAACGCCTGCTGAATAGAGGTGCTCCCAAAGGCAGTGATCCAGAAAAAGGTGATGAGGGAAGGTACTATGAGTACTCCCAGGATAAATTCCTGGATGGTTCGGCCTTTTGAGATACGGGCGATGAACATGCCCACAAAAGGAGACCAGGCGATCCACCAGCCCCAGTAAAAGACCGTCCATGCATTTTGCCAGTCGTTGCCCGTATAACTTTCTGTCCAGGTAGAGATCTGCAAAAAGCTGTAGAAGTAGTTTCCGGTATTTTGCACGAACGATTGAAAAATAAAGATAGAAGGCCCTAAAACCAGAACCAGCAGGAGTAAGATCACTGCTACCCTCATGTTCCATTCGCTCAGGAACTTTACGCCTTTGTCAACTCCCAGCACCACCGAAATCGTGGCGACAAGAGTTATCCCCACAATTAGAGAGATCTGGGTCACAAGGCCACTGCTAATGCCAAATACATGCGACAAACCCGCGGCTATTTGCTGTACCCCCAGGCCAAGAGATGTGGCCAGCCCAAAAACGGTGGCCAGGACAGCAAAAATGTCAATAATGTCTCCAATTTTTCCGTAGATCTTATCTCCCAGCACAGGATAAAAGACAGAGCGAATGGTGAGGGGTAAACCGTGGGAATAGGTGAAATAAGCGAGGGCAAGGCCCACGAGCGCATAAATACCCCAGGCATGAAAACCCCAATGTAAAAATGTAAAATTCATGGCTTCCTGGGCGGCCAAAGCAGTACCTCCTTCGGCAAGCGGCGGGTTCATAAAATGCGTGACAGGTTCGGCGATGCTCCAAAAAAGCAACCCAATTCCCATCCCGGCACTAAACAACATGGCAAACCACGACAGCGTTTTAAATTCGGGTTTGGCGTCTTTTCCGCCTATTCGAATGTAGCCATACTTGCTGAAGGCGAGGTAAAGCATAAAGATTAGAAAAATATTCACACAAAGCACAAAAAACCAACCCACGGTATTTGATATGAAATTCTGAATCTCGTTAAAATAGTTTTCGGCCTGCTCCTGAAAGATCAGTGTAAGGGTGATGCTTACGATGATAAAAAAGGAGGAGGTAAAGAAAACCGGACCGTTAACATCCAGTCCCATGATTGATTTCCTCTCGTCGCTTCTTAGAATTTTCTTAGCCATATAAAGGTTTTGTTCTTCTGAAATTAAATTTTGATCCTTTTAAAAATAGTATCCAATATTGATGTTGAACCGCGCTTCCCAGTTTGCATTGGGCGTTCCGCGGCTAAAATCATCAATATAATTTCCTCCCAGCCAGGAGTGGTTGTACCCGGCGGCGTAATCTATATAAGTGTAGATGTTTCCGGCAGTTAACAGTACGCCGGTCACGTTCATGGATGAATCTTCAAAGTCGTCTTCCTGCTTCTGCATGTATCCAAAATCGTTATAAAACTGCAGTGCCGACACCGGACCCCCACCGCCCGCCCGAGTGAGCCGTTGTGCTTTTGAACCTCTGGTTTTCGCACAAAAAGAATAAATATAATTTCTAACTTTAATTGATTGTTACATTGGCTGTTATATCCACATCCCAACTTTCCTTAGTTTTCTTAATTTCACCATCTAAGGAAAAACTCTTATAAACAGTAGTAAAATTAAATTCACCTTTTTTACAATTAATTTTCTCTATAGTCAATATTAAATCTCTCTTCGTAGTTAAACTATCTGATAAGGTTACGTAGAAAGTATCTATCTTTATTTTTTTTACAGGAATTAAAAGATCACTTTTTATCTTAATATTATTCAATCCTACAGAATTCCAGCGTTGGACTTTTAGTTTTACAATTGAATCCATAAATATTTTATTGACATATTCTGAAGCCTGCTCTTCTATTGAGCATGAGCGTTTTGTAATTGTTTTTTGATATGTTTTGTCTGGATTCTGTTCTTTGCAACTAATGAAACCCGCAATAACAACTAAGATGAAATATTTCATATTATTTTTTGCTAAAAATTAAACTTGTAGGTCCTACATCTTCTCCATAAACCTGTATTTCGAATAGATCACCTTCCTCAGCAGTGGCAGGATAATCGTAATTATTTCCATTCTGATAATCTCCATAATGTACATATTCGTGTAAAACAGTTACACCTAAAAAGAATAAGTATGCATCCTCTAAACCTTGATCGGATATATCATTCTCCAGGTTATTTACCCAATCTTTGTCCAGCAACAAAATCTCAGGGATAGTTTCATCATATGCTCCCACAGTTTTATAATTCGTATTGTCAGCATAATCATCCAGTTGTAAAATTTTGATAATAGGTCCTTTTCCCCATTCCAAATCTTCTTGTATCTCGTCCAATGAAAGGCCAGTAATATCTTGAATAGCATTAGTTATCATTGGTATATTGGCAACATTTGGCAGCTTGTTCTTTAAGTATTCAGTTAATTTAGGATATTGAGAAGCATAATTAGTTCCTGGAGGATATTGAAAAAAAGGACTATAGGAAACCAACAATTGATCAATTCCCGCCGTTATAATCTTGTTAGCTAAATCCTCGGCTTCTTGTGATAACGGATTTTCAATTAGGAAATCTATAATGAAAACTGAAGTTTCTCTTGCAAAGGTTTGTGCCTCAAAAGAATTTCCATTTAAAGAGACGTAGTGAAGTATTTTTTCGACCATTTCATCATTTCTGAAATCTTCGATCCACCTTTCCTGTTCTGTCGTAACAGGTGAAAGTTTGTTTATTAAAAAAGCAGGTGCCGCGCTTGTACCATCAGGATACATGGGAGATGTAAAGACAGGGTCCGGTTCATCACCACTACTACTTCCACCTCCACCTGTGCCACCGGTTGGTCCCCCCGTTTCAGTACAATTTTCGTCTTCCACGTATTTTTTAAATATTCTGTCATCATTTGCTTCATAACATTTTGGGCCCGCAACATGATCTGTACCACCCCAACTACACCAGGTTTCCCAATAGCCTATACAATCACTACTAGTGGTCATCATCTGGGGAGAATCAGAGTCACCAGGGAATATTTGCTGAATCGATCGCTCCCCAAGGAATGAAAAGGAGCTGTGAGGATCAAAAATATTTATTACTGTAGGAGTGTATGTGACTATATAAAACCACTTGTCCTCCTCACCATTTTTCATCATTATCACAAGATTTTCAAAATTGGCTGTTTCGTAAGGTCTGCGGATTGCCACAGTATAGGAAGTGTAGTTCCGATATTTTACTTTCCTTACTTCTGCAGTATCTATTTGAAAATTATATTGTTGTTCTAACACTTCTATCCCTGTTTCAACAATTGATTGATGTTTATATTCGCTTTGTTGTTTAGAAAATGTGATTTCAGAAAGTTCTGGTAAAGTAGAGTTTTCTACAGAAATATTTTGCTGTGGTTCACTCTGTGTTTCCAAAAGATCCTGTTTTTCACAACTAAAAAGAAGAACAACACAAAAAAGGAGTAGTAATTTTTTCATTTTATTTTAATTTGTTGTCGAAATTTATTACAATATATGAAAGATTGCTAATTATTCTACGAGATGAGAATGAATATTTTAAAATTACTATCTATATGGGATAGACTTTTCAATGAAATCTGGTCTTTTGTTGGTCAGCGGTGTTTTTCACAACGGCTCGAATAACACAAGTTGCGGCTTGGGAACTCAAATTTGTCCGTTAATGACTTTACTTTAAAGGTAGTCAAAAATGCCATTTTTGAAAGGTATTCCGCAATTTGTGTTATTTATTGTTGTACATCAGTGGCGACACAATTGAGTGAGCACGAGAGATTTGCCGTTTTGTTTTTCTGAGTAACTCCAAGTTTTACTTTTTTTGAAATTAAATTATGCTCCGTAAGAGTAAGAAAATTATCCACGACTGAGTGAGGTTAAGTTTTTGAAACTATCTCGCTGTTCCGCTTAATCTTAATTAGTTCGATTATTTTTAATTCCGCAAGAGTGATAAAATTAATTTTCAGCCGAGTGAGTGTCAGTCGTTTTAATTTTTGAGAATCAGGTGTTTGATTTTTTTTGTGTTAAAGCTTGTCCGTTATTGATTTTCAGGAGGAGCGTTTAAAAATTAATTTTTATCAAGTTTGAGTGAGGTCAGGAGCCATTGTGTACAACGTCCCGGCTATCAAAAGTGGCGTGTAGGGAAGAATGCACTTTCAGTTGAACCGGCTGTTTCTAATGGAAATAAATGTAGGAAATTAGTTCTCAAAAAAGCCATTTTTGGATAGCCATTGTTGAACTAAACCTAAAGGTAGCTTCAAGAAACCTTTCGATCACTATTCACTACCTTTAAGTATCTAATAATAAACATTGAAAGTTATGAAAAAAAAGTAGCACTCTCATTGATAGGGC
>Ga0098069_100626_pt1 | contig 13162 bp, 12 predicted proteins | sample 27_taG_FD_92584 | JGI IMG/M metagenome (GOLD analysis project Ga0098069, IMG submission 92584) | Marine viral communities from Cariaco Basin, Caribbean Sea - 27_WHOI_OMZ | ecosystem: Environmental > Aquatic > Marine > Oceanic | place: Caribbean Sea: Cariaco Basin | collected 2014-11-09 | reverse complement strand
CTTGAGCCAAATCGCCTGCCGACCAAAAGGCTCGAAGCTTACCACCCGGTCGATTCCGGTCAGATCCAGAAACGCCTCGTCGATGGAGTAGACATCCACTCTCGATGCCAGAGCTTCCAGGGTCGTCATCACCCGCCGGCTTATATCGCCATTTGTGTGGAATAGAGAATCAATTGGAACGGGGGCTTTGCTCGCCCCCCCTTGAACTTCTCATACCCAACCTGTTTGGCTATAGCTACTGAGGAGATCGCGGTGGCCCACCAAATCTTCCGGTCATCCTGTTCAATTACACCGCTAGCCGTACCCAGGAGGTGCCGCAGCGCCTCCTGGAGGCAGAAAGGCGTCGAGCGTATAGGTTGCTGGGCATGCGCGGCGCAAGTTCATCAGAAAACTCAATCCAAGGGCAAGATCGGCCGAGCGGAGATGGCACTGACTCTTATCAACAAGCTCTACGGCATCGAGCGCGACATGGAAGAGGCGGGCGATGCCCAGCGATACCAGACGCGCCAGTCGCAAAGCCAGGCTTTCCTGGAGCAACTGAAAGCTAGGCTGGACAAAACCCCTCCCCAGGTCACGTCGTCAAAGTGCCTTGGGCAAGCAATCAATTGCCTTGCGAGCAACTGGTTAAAGCTGATCCGCTACATCGAAAGGGGGACACCTGCCCATCGACAACAACCCTGCCGAGCGGGCGAGCCACCTTCTCATGTACATATGACCAAAGCGTCGCCCGTCTCCTCCCGTTATGTCATGCCTACCCACGACGGAGTATTGACGGTCTCTGTGCGCCAGAGCATAGTTTTCCCGAAGGGCGCTTAGGTACATATCTTCATGTGCTGTCCAGGCGCAGTTGCGTTTAGAGTACGTGTCCAATCAGTTTTAAATGGGTGTGAACATGAGAGCAGAAACTGAATCGCGGATTTTTTCGGTGGATGAATATGTTCGTCCGTCTAACGGCGAACCGATTCGTTCGGTTGTTCTGGAAACCAATGACTCTGTCGTCGTTGTTTGGCACGCCCACCCTGGGCAGGAAATAGCTTCCCATGTACATCCTCACGGCCAAGATACTTGGACGGTTATCTCAGGTGAAGCCGAATATCATCAAGGTAACGGCATAGTCACTCATCTTAAAGCTGGAGATATTGCGATCGCAAAACCTGGGCAGGTACATGGTGCAATGAACTCTGGCCCCGAACCTTTTATATTTGTTTCAGTGGTTGCGCCGGGCAATGCCGGTTTTGCGTTGGCTGAGAAATAGGCGAAAGGCCTGAGAGGAAACTGATGAATACACGATTATTTACGTTCGCTGGTGGAGAAACGGGTGTTTGGCGCGTTGTTCGGATGGATGCCGTGGCGGGAGCCCCTCTCCCTGGAATCCCCCGGCTCGACGTAGCCGCTGGCTCTGTTTCGCCGCAGCCTTTGGGCACCAAATGGCTTCTTCGCGGGATAACGAGTAACGAGCGTTATGTCGTGCGTGAAGAGAAGGATCGTCTCGTGGCGAAGCAGCCAAGTTTGGGTCGAGCAGAGGCCACCTGTGCCGCCCTGATCCCTATCCGGAAAAACCCCTCATGGTGGGGACTGGCTCAAGACGAACGCCGGAAGATTTTTGAGGAGCAGTCCCGTCACATTCACATTGGGCTCCAATATCTCCCTGCTGTGGCCCGTCGTCTCCACCATTGTCGGGACCTGGGCGAGAGCGAACCCTTCGACTTCTTGACGTGGTTCGAATATTCCCCGTCTGATGAGCCGGGCTTTAACAGGCTTTTGGCCGAACTCCGGGCCTCGGTGGAGTGGAAGTATGTCGACAGAGAAATCGACATCCGGCTAGTGCATGAGCCGGCCTAGTATCAGGTTTAACTGCGATCTCCGTGCGGCATACACCTGCGACACCCGCAGCCCAGCAAAGCCCGGAAAATCTAGTGTGTCTAATAACTTAGGAGTAACACGACACGTATGCCTAGCGAGCCACCAGTCGCTTGGGAAATTTTCTACTTATGGCCTCCTCTTTCTCTCATCGATCTCCCAGGGCATATCCTGCCGTCTAGAGTTGGCACCTTGTCCAGCTTTCGAAGAAGGCTCTCCATACACGTCCGGCCTACACCTTGTTAGGTATGGCCGGTTTCCAGTTGTGGGGCAATAGCTCGTCGATGGCGTTGTTCTTCTGTGTCGGCAGGCGAGTCAGCACATCCTTCAGGTAGGCATAGGGATCATGCCGATTCAGCTTCGCTGACTGTATTAGGGTCATGACCGCAGCCGCACGTTGACCACTGCGCAGTGAACCCGCAAACAGCCAATTGCTGCGCCCCAGCGCCCAGGGTCGGATCTGGTTTTCCACCCAGTTGTTGTCGATGGGCACAGCGCCATCGTCCAGGTAGCGCGTCAGCGCTTCCCAACGTTTGAGGCTGTAATCCAGGGCTTTGGCCGTGCCGGAGCCATCCGGCACTTTCTGGCGATGGGCCAGCATCCACTGATGCAGCGCATCGGCAAGGGGTTTGGCTTTGGTTTGCCGGATTTCCCGCCGCATATCCGGTGGCAGATCTTTGGTTTCCCGCTCGATCTCGTAGAGTCCACCGATGTATTCCAAGGCCTTGGCCGCCAATTCGCTCTTGTTGGCCTCGTGCAGGTCATAGAACTTGCGCCGGGCGTGGGCCATACAGCCGATTTCGGTAATGCCGTTGCCGAACCCGGCCTTGTAGCCAGCGTAATCATCACAGACCAGCTTGCCCCGCCAGTCACCCAGGAAGGTTCGGGCGTGTTCGCCTGCACGGCTGGGTGCGAAGTCGTAAATAGCTGCCTTCAGGTCGGCAAACGGTGTGGTGCAGTAGGCCCAGACGTAGGCCTTGTGGGTTTTCTTCTTGCCCGGGGCCAGCATGCTGACCGGGGTTTCATCGGCATGCAGAACACTGTGTTCCAGCAGAGTATTTCTCAACGCATCCACCAGCGGCTGCAACTGCACACCACAGGCACCCACCCATTCGGCCAGGGTGGAGCGCGGGATTTCCAGGCCGGCACGGCCGAACATGCGTTCCTGACGGTACAGCGGCAGATGGTCGGCATACTTGGCCACCAGCACCTGGGCCAGCAGGCCAGCGGTGGGGATGCCTTTGTCGATCACCTGCGGTGGCACCGGTGCCTGGATCAACGTCTCGCAGCTGTCGCAGGCCCATTTGCCCCGGATGTGACGTTCAACGGTGAACTCACCCGGGACATAATCCAGCTTCTCGCTGACGTCTTCGCCAATGCGCTTGAGCTGGCAGCCACACTGGCATTGAGTATTTTCTGGCTCGTGGTGGATCAGGGTGCGGGGCAGTTCCGGTGGCAGCGGTGTGCGTTTGGGTTGCTGCTTTGGCCGAGCGGCTTTCTGCTCCTCGGTCATCGCCTGTTCCAGTTCGACCTCGATGGAGGCCAGGTCGCTGTCGATCAGTTCGTCCAGCAGTTTTCCCTGAACCGCGTCCAGCTGCTCGCTACGCCGGGCGTACTTATGGCGCTTGAGAATGGCCACTTCGTGGGTCAGCTTCTCGATGACCGCATCACGGTGCACCAGAGCCCGCTCTTTGTTATCAACACGATCAAACAGTTCCGTAGCGAGAGCACGGAGCTGACCGGCAGAGAGTTGGTTGATGTCGGGGCGCTGAGTCATGCCCCTTAGTATGCCAAGCCCTTGTACTGCAAGCGATTCGCAGTTCTGGCTATGGCGGTATTGCTCAGCTTGTGGTTACAGGATTGAGATGACGCCATCGGCCCCAATACGTTGCCATGGCAGGCCCTGAACGAGGGCGGATAACTGTTCTTCGGTCAGACATAACTGTTTGCCTCGCCAGGATTCGCCCCAGTGGAACTTGCCCCGGTTTAGACGACGGGCACACAGCCAGATGCCGAGGCCATCATGGATCAGCACCTTCATCCGGTTGCCTCGCTTGTTGGCAAACAGGTAGGCGCAATGGGGTCTGGCCGAACCGAAGACCTGAACGACTCGTGCCAGAGCTTTATCCGGTCCCGCCCGCATGTCCAGCGGTTCGGTGGCCAGCCAGATCTCATCAATGCGGATCATCCCAACAGATCCCGCAACAAGGCGGCACACTGGTGGGCCTGCTCCGCAGGCCACTCCACGACAACCGCGCCACTGGCGCGGGGAATCTCGATGCGGATGGTGCTACGCTTGTCCGAGACCGAGTGGTGGCTCCGTGCTGAAGTTGCTGCTGGCAGATTGACCGGCACGAACTCCGGCGTTGTCGCTGGTGCTTTAGGCACTCGTCGCGCCTCCTTGATCCAGCGTCGGACCATGTTGGCGTTGAGGCCATTACACAGAGCGATCCGGGAGACGGATGCGCCCGGATCTCGGCACTGGGCGACAATCCCGGCTTTGAATTCCCGGGAAAACCGGCGACGGCGTTGGCAGGGTTTGGTTACGCTTAATTCGTTCATGTTAAGTGTCCACTAGAAAATAAGTGGACACTATCCTGACGACGGCAGCGCCAGGCTCAAGATGGGATCACCGGACGCTTACTTTGTATCGACACTCAATGGAGCAATTATTTGGTATTTTAATTTTATAGTTAATGATATTTTAAATTGAGTGTTTATGATCGAACTTAAAGTAAGCCCCACGTCACAGTTCAATACTGATCGGCGTATTTATGGGTAAATAACGTTCATCACAGATGCTTGCATTTACGAATTTTACCCCATCGCTTTCTCTAACTGCATAGCCATAACTTTCATGAATATGGCCACATATGTGGGCCTTTAGGTTTGGCAAATTGTTTATTTTTTTCATTAATGAATAGCAGCCAACATGTGCCGCTTCTCGGGGAACATAGTCAAAAATTCTCCAGGCAGGGCCGTGAGTCACTAACACGGTAACTGATTCAGGAATTCTTGCCCGCAGCTTCGATAGTTCTGCCTCATCAGCATTGAATGCCATTTTTCTGAACACCGGAGTCCAAGGAGACCCAAAAAAAGTGTGCTCACGGATAGTAACTTGCTCGTCTTCTAGATAAGTTATTCCGCATTTGTTGCATAGGTCTCGGGATTCTTGAGGATACCTTTCGAAACAATAATCATGATTTCCGGCAATCAAAATCTTGTACTCATGGGGCCAGGAGGCCAGCCATTTGGTGAAGTCTTCGAGAGCTGATAAAGATCCGTTCCCTGTGCAATCTCCGGCATGAACCAGTACATCGCCGTGTGGGATACCACTGATCGTTCTATGACGACTGTGCGTATCAGAGATGCAAACGATTCTCATTGTATTAGGGCCCATTTTGTGACTTGGACATTTCTCAGTAACTCACACCTCTATACCTTTAGCAGACTTCTTCCGTACACTCTGCCAACATTTATTTTAAATTGAATTTCCAAAAAAACCAAAATAATACAATGGGTTATCGCAGGAAAATGGGAAAATTTCACCCGGAAATTTCCTATCCTCTTATTTCACCCTGCATTCCTATTCGACAGAGCGGCATACTATTAATTGTTTTTTATCAGCCAGTTGCACGCAAGATATACAGAGCAAATCTGCGTTATCGAAAAAGGGTCAAGTCTGTCAGGCCTTCTTGGCCTGGTGTAGCGTATTCGCTGCAATTGCCGCACGACACCGATCCCTACGCTCGCTCCAAATTGTGCGTGCTATGCCATTCCCCTCCTCGTCTGCACTAATCAAGAAGCCCTCACACATCGCTTCCATCTCATACGCTAGGGCTAGAAGGTCGGGTGCTAAATCATTTAGTCCGTATGCTTTCTCAAAAGCCCCTAGGTTTTCGTGTTCTTCGTACCCGTGAGGACCATCTCGGACGATAATCCATCCCTCGTCAGACACGAATACATCTATCGGATCAAAGTCAATTTGAACAGTCGCGTTTTCGAACTCAAGGGCAACCAGGGAAGACCGCACTGCGGCTGCCATATGAGGTGTGAGGTTTAGGGGCTTGGCCATCGGAGTTCCAGTGTCGTGTTTGAAATTTGGTTCACATTAGAAGGAAAATAGTTGGTTCTTTAAATGGTCTGCATATTTCTGAATTCAGAAATCATGTCTTTTTCTTCACCAATCGTCCGGTAGTGTTATCCATGCGGTACTGAACGATACTTCCATCAATAATTCGCTTAACGACCTCTCGGGCCGTGTCCAGCGGGACAGAGAACCATTCTCGCGGGTGATACTCTTTCCCGTCTCTACCGGTGAGAGTCATTTTGATTCGCTGGGCGTGCAGGAACCCATGGATTAGGCTCTCGAACCTGTTCGGATTTAAGTTGTAGCACTCGATTGACGCGAGCTTTTTAACTGGAGCCTCGAGGAAAGCGGTATCCCGCACTGCATTTTTGGTCCGCTCATCGACCGTCAGTTCGGTATAACCAATCTTCAGAAGATTGGGGATTTCACGAAGTGCAGGCTTATCGCTAAGAGTCGTAACGAAATAGATTTGACCCGCCCGCTTATCCTTGTGGTTCACGTTGTTGAATGCGTCGACGACCGACTCAGCATCACGAATGATTCTCCGTCCAGTGGGGTCCTGGTAAAGCCGTTTTGCCAGAGACCGGAGAAGATGATTGGACTCTGTCCCATTCTCGAAAATCAGCCGCAGCCTCGGGTCGTATCGCCCATCTCCATCCTCTCGGTACTCGCCAACTTCATCGATAAGGCACATGACGCCTTCTAGTATGAAGGCATCACCCGGCTGAACTTGTGAGGCCTGCTGGAAGCGAGCTGCCTTCACGTCGCCAGTTTTCAGTTTCTCGTGCAGGTCCCTGAATATTGGCTCAAACGCATAGAAATCCTGGCAGACACGCCGTTGAGCGATCTCATCTGGCTCCTCTCGACTTTTCACGAAAGAGACATGAACCGGATCAAAGAGAGAGTCTTCACCTTGATCAATTTCTGAGAATGCCTCGCTCGCAAAAATATCATCAAGTGATGTGACGTTTTCCGCCTGACCCACATCTGTTTTCGACGTTGGCTCACCCGGTTCGGTAGAAGCGTGAGAAGGCCCCTCCTCATCATGTACGGTGGCCTCCTGATTCGACGCCAGTACGGGCTCGGGCAGCAGGTTATGACGGTCGTATGGCTTCAGGGCTAATAACAGATCTTCCTTCTCCGCGTAGCTCTTTAATCTCCGAGCAAGAAGCTTTTCCTGTAGGTCATGGCCATCGGCCTGCGGAGCTTTTCCCTTCTGATCGACGAACGCGCTAATCTCTTCAAATCGAGAAACTTCAAGAGGCGCACCCGAGCTTGATTTCTTGGCCTCAACATCAAGAAGCCCGAATTCATCCGGGCCAGCAAATATGTCGTCCAGTGAAGGCCGAGCCGAGGCTTTTCGTCTGTTGTGATTGATCGGTGGCATCTCATATCCCTCTTACGACGTCTGTGCCTGCGCCTTGCGCTCCTGAGCCTTTCTCTTGATGTAGGCCAGCGCATCCGCCAAACGACGTTCATACGGCTCGCTAGCCGTCACAGAAGGCTCTCGGCCTTTCTCCTTGCGGAACTCATTGATTCTCGGCCAGAGGATAACGGCCTCTTCTTCAGACATCTGTGATCGCATACCAACCACGGTGTCCTGAATGGTCTTGAGCACCGATGGCGTCACGGATTTTGAGAGGATCTCATAGGCACCCTGGAAGGGATTCACCTGACGGATCAGATCGACATTCAGGTTCTCGATGTTGACGAACTTGTTCCCAATAAGAACAAACTTTCGATTGGGCTTAGGCTCATCATTCCCGGCACCAGTGTCGGTCTTCGATGGCTTCTCTGTGCCCCCTTGGTAATCCGGCGCTTCTTCTTGAACGCCCTGGGGAGTCATGATCTGAGCGCCTTCAGGCAGGTCAGACTCATCGAACAACCCTCCGGTTGACTGGATGGCCATGGAAGCGTGTACGGCTTCTGAGACAGTCCTTATCTCATTGTCATCCATGTCTGGGTAAAGCGTTTCCACAACCTTTGGAATCTCTACTTGCTCCATAATCTCTGGGTCATCATCGCCTGTCACAGCTGGTGCAATGATTTCAGGCTTTTGGAGAATGGCGGCCTTGATGTTGTCCATGTTCTCCAGGGCCTTCATGACCTTGTCTGAGACAGGCGATGTGGTGTCTTCGATAACCACAGTGCCAGGGTCAACTTCTTCGCCCGGACGTATCCTAGACCTAGGTTTGAAGTTCACGGCGGGTGCCAGGACCTGCTCCATCAGTAGCGATACGGTGATGGCCTTGAGCATGTTGTTGACAGACGTTTTGACGTCGTCATCCTCTGCGTCTGGCTGTGCAATCAGGTTGGTGAATTGGGCGTGTGACTTGCCTTCTGAGTCACGAGTGGCACGGCCGATGATCTGGATTATTTCCGTGAGCGAAGAGCGATAACCGATGGTCAGCACATGCTCGCACCACGGCCAGTCAAAGCCTTCTTTAGCCATACCCAAGGCAATGATGATATCCATGTCGTCTGCTTTGGACACATTCCTGAGGTAGTTCTGAACCTCTATCCGGAGAGGATTGTCATCAACCAGATCAGCAACCTTTAAAAGCCGGCCAGACTGGTCTTTCACAGTAATGATCCCAGTCTTCATATCCTTCTCGACGACGTCACCGATAGCATCGAGAATGTAATCGACCTCAGAATACTTGTCCTTCGTTGACTCGACCGCGTTGACGTTTGGAATATGAACGATCGTCTTCTTCGAGGTGTCCAACACCTCATGCACAGCGTCCAGGTAACGACCTGTGTAGAAGTGATAGCCAATGCCAAGTGACTTCAGATACCTGTAGCCATTGAGTTGCTCATAGTAGGAATAGGTAACCTGCGTAAACTTCTCTTCGTCCTCCGGCAGGAGAATCGGAACTGCGTCGCCCCGGAAGTACGACCCCGTCATTGCTACGATGTGGGCATTAGAGCCCGTCATAACGCCATCAATCAATTCACCAAGCCGGTTTTCGCCATCCGCAGAAGTATGATGGAATTCATCGATCGCCAGCAGCGTGTCGTTGAAGTCCGAGGGTGCCAATTCCTTGTAGGCGTACCTCAGGGTTGCATGGGTACAAATCAAGATATCTGCGTCCGGATCAGACATGAAGCGAATAAACGCTTTGACCTTGCGGTCCTCCCCGCCAGGTACGCAAAGGTTGTAGCTGGGCTGCACCTTCCAGTCGGCAAAGAAACCAGCACTCGTGAGATCAGTATCCTTGAAGGAGCCACCGATGGACATTTCAGGCACAGCCACTATGACTTTTTTGAGCCCCTGGTGGTGCAATTTGTCCAACCCGAGGAACATCAGGGCTCGGGACTTACCGGATGCAGGAGGTGCTTTTAGGAGCAGGTATTGGGCATCACGCGCTTCATACGCCCGAGCCTGCATTTCCCGCATGCCCAATTCGTTCAAGTTCGAACTCTTGCCTGTCTGCTTGTACTGTACCGTCATCAGATCAGCCATGATCACTTACTCCCTTTGGCCGACGCTTTGGCTGTTTTCCTCGGCGATAAGTTTTTCGTAAATAGCAAAAAGATGCTCCAAACGTTCAGTTGCATCTCGGAACGGTTTGTCTCGATAAAGCTTTTCAACTGCGCGATCGAGGGCTTTGTGCGCTTCCCGCAATGGTTTCGGCATTTCTTTCGGATCGTAAAGTTTAGACAAAGATTTATCGGGGTAGTCCTCACGAATGAGAAGAACCTCTTGCGCTAAATCCTCAATCTCCTCACGCTGTCTGTTTGAAACACGCGGCCAAGGAAAGGTGTTATAAACCAACCCCGCTGAATATCTATAATCACTTTTTAAGCGACCTGCTATTGTTCGCATCCAATCGTTGTGCATCTCAGACGTTAGGATACCAAACTCATAAGTCCCAGCATTCGTAATAATCAAATTGGCATCGCTAGATACCGTACTGGAATCCAACAACCCAATAGGAACATATAAACGGCGTTCAGAGGAAACCTTCGGAACTAATAAATATGTCCCTTCGTCTGGATGCGATGAAAACCAAAAAAGATGGGGGGTGGCTGCCGCTTTATTGGCCCCAGGGCTTTTGCTACTCAGACGAACGTTTCGCACCCTCTCAACTCTCTCTTTTACCGCTGGCATTCGATCCAGATCAGCTTGCGTTATACCTTTTAACCATAGGCAAAAACGCTTTTTCCCGCTCAGAAACTCCTGTGCTCCAAGAATAGGCTTAATCCATTTTTCAGCTTCTGGCTCTCGCGAAAGTAATTCATCCTTTTCTTCAGGAGTCATTAGTAAATTGCCGCCATCATTAGGCATGCTCCCATACTGCATTTCAATGGTGGCGGATAGCGGAGATCTTCTGTTGTTTATGATCATAGAGTTACCGCCAACGAGATAGGCATTAATTGCATCTGTTGACTCCTCCAACCATTTTCCGTTGCTTAATTTGAAAAGACGTTTTTTATCTTTTGAACAGCTCAAGCCAATCACAACAACATGAACTGCTGCTTTATTTCTTGCGGCATTATTCCAGGTAAATGTGTTATATGCGAAGCTGATGCTTACTCCAAGTTCAAAAATCCTTGGCCATAAAAACGGGACCTGCATACCTTGACAAATTGAGTTAGTAGCGACAAATGCCGCTTTAACATTGTCTCTATTCTCAATTTTTCTCGCCGCAATTAGAAACCAAGATGAGACATAATCAAGTTTTTTATAGCTTTGCTTATCCCCAAATAGGGATTTCATTTCTTCTTGCTGTTCAGAATTTCGGGAGTTATAACCCAAAAATGGGGGGTTTCCACAAATATATACTTCTTCACTTGTATTGCTTTTTGACAAAGCTGGACAGGTTTTTTCCCAATCCAATTTGAGACTGTTTCCACAAATTATATGTCCGGAGTCACGTAATGGTAGAGATGCCTCAGAATAACCGAACGTAGCCTTAAAGGCGACGTTCATTTGATGTTCGGCCAACCATAGAGAAAGAACAGCAACCTCATGTGCAAAATCATCAATTTCAATACCGTAGAACTGCGATAGCCGAATTCCAGAGTAATATATCTCAGACTGCCCTGTAACCAAATTAAGAGCGTCTATAATAGACATCTCTAGCTTTCGAAGCTCTTTGTAGGCAATAATCAGGAAGTTTCCGGATCCACATGCAGGGTCAAAAACATGTATGTGCTGTAGGCGAACAAGTAATTCTTTCAATTTGCGCTCGCTTTTACGAGATTTATCCAGCTGCGCATAAAGATCATCGAGAAATAGAGGTTGAATTACCTTCATTATGCTCGACACGGAAGTATAATGTTGGCCAAGATTGCCACGCTGATCCTCATCGATGACAGCTTGGAACATAGAACCGAATATATCAGGATTTATCTTAGACCAATCCAGAGCTCCGCAATCGATCAATAGTCGGCGGGCCTTTCTACCGAACGCAGGTATGGGCTCATCTGCTTCAAAGAGTCCACCGTTAACGTAGGGGAACTTCTGAAAATGAGCGGCCATAGATGCTCGCCCAGGATCCTTATCATCCAGATTCAAAACAGTGAAGAGATCTGCGAAAAACTGATCGACGTCCGAGCCATCTTCCTTCGTAGTGGACTGAATGGCTGAAGTCATCTGGCTCTGATCGAAGATTCCGGTGTCTTCGGCGTAAAAGCAGAACAAGAGGCGAGTCAGGAAAACGTTGAGAGCGTGAATGTCCTCAGGCTTCGAAAGGTCGTTACGTTCACGGATCAAATCGAACAGACGTCCCATCTTCTCAGAGGCTTTAACGTCTGCCGGATGCTCTGAATACATGACCGCTTTCTCATACCCGGCTAGCGGGAGGAAGAAGGCATATTGCTTGTCGAGCTCATCCATCGTGGTTTCAAGGCGCTCTTCTGCCTTAAGGTCGAAGGCAACCAGGCTCGTGAAGTCCGTAACGATGACAAAACGGATATCATTCCGTGACACGACCTCGCTTGCCCTGAGCGAGTCGGCTTCGGCATTCAAATCCGTCCCCTCAGGAGCAGATCGGAAATAGAGTTTCTTCTTCAGTCCAATGTCATTACCGCTGGCAACGTTTCGGCTGTCATCACCTTTGCGGAGGCGAGTTATGGTGCTCTTCGGAAATCCGTAAGCATCGAGGAAGGAGAAAATGAACTCATCCGGATTGAGGTTGGAGCAGGCCTGCTCCATGGATTCGATAATACGTGCCTGACTAATCGCCATGCTTTCCACTCCTGGCCAGTCGTTCGTCGAGTCTTCGACTGCGTGCGAATTCAAAACATGGAATATACACACGTAGTTTCGTTATAGAAAGCTGCCTAGGAGCGTCTTACGGGCAGCGTCATTATGAGCAACATCTGTGTCCGGAGACGCCGGAACGTCAGGGTCAGTAGGAAAAGAGTGGGATCTGGAGAACTCGGCTGGAATTCTAAAGCAAGTGCGGAACCTTCTGACCTGGACACGGTGTCCAATTTGCTGTGAGGAATATAGCCAGCTGTCCCGAATTGGGATTGGATACACATCGATAACAACCCAAATGGAGCGAAGCTGAAAATCGATTCTCTTGAGGATCTGTGTTAATTCAGACTAATCAAGTGGCCGAGGCCGGTCTGAAATACTTGCCTTATAAAATTGGTACTGGGAGCGGGACTCGAACCCGCACGGCCTATCGGCCAGGAGATTTTCTCGAACGCTATGGCTTTCGCCAAATGCATTGCACTGTTCGAAGGACTATATCATCACCCTCAGCCTGGCTGGTCGGGTGTCGGGCGCTAATGGCGTTTAACATGATAGGACCGTATCAAACCGCCTAGTCTCTGAACCTTCTCGGCACGCCTGCCGAGCTTGGCTGCTGATTGGCGTATTCCAAATTTTGGAACTTAGCTTTCCAGCAATTCACCCGATTCTAACACTGTATTTCGACAGTGCCGCTCAATTCATCAAGTCTCCAGTGTCTACCATTCCACCACCCCAGCATAAAAACCATGTACAAAGATGTACATGCTAGCTTAGCCACACCTATTGTACATATGTACAGCCCCCACAGATAGCCCAACACCTTATATTTGGTAGCTTGATGGTGAACGTACATAGTATTCACCTCACAGGTACTACCGATTTCACCATCCGGGCATCGGAGGGGAGATTCTTGAAGGGCGGAATTGTATAAGGGCCGGTGGCGTAACGCAATTCTGTTTCCCGGCGGCTCTTCAATACGCTTTCTATGCCGCCACCGGCTT
>Ga0098069_100624_pt1 | contig 13167 bp, 20 predicted proteins | sample 27_taG_FD_92584 | JGI IMG/M metagenome (GOLD analysis project Ga0098069, IMG submission 92584) | Marine viral communities from Cariaco Basin, Caribbean Sea - 27_WHOI_OMZ | ecosystem: Environmental > Aquatic > Marine > Oceanic | place: Caribbean Sea: Cariaco Basin | collected 2014-11-09 | reverse complement strand
CTCCTAAATGAGAACCTAATTCTATTACTGGATCAACATATACACAATAGTCATTACCTATTACTACTTCCTGTTTAATAACACATCCTTTTAAACCCTCTCCAGAAGTTTTATTAAAAATGCAAGTATTAGATATATATGGTTGTGCTGCTGGATTAAATGCAGTTTCTTTTAGTCCATAAATACCAGCATAATTAGTACCAGATGCCCAATCTAAATTAATACTATAAATATAATCATGAACGGCAGTAAAATTTCTGCAAACATCTAAAGGAGAACTGATAGAACCAGCAATTTGCTCTAAAGGATCAGTAAAACTCCACCATTGCCCTGTAATATTAAATGAGGCATTAGATACATAAGCTCCTAATGGTAAAGTAACCCCAGCAAAATAATCTCCTCCTGCCTCTAAATCTAAGGTTCTTTCTGTTACTGAACCATTAAAATTTATATTTTCTACAAAAAACCCAACTCCTCCATAATAACTTACTGCTCCGACTACAGAAACCATTAAAATTATTGCTATAAAAAATAAATGTAATCTCCTCATATTATCCCCTCATATCTTGCGAACCCAAATAATACTATTGCAGTAATCAATCCCCAGATAATTTCAAATTTAGGTAAATTCTGTAATATATAGTTTGTCATGGGTATATCCCCAGATATAACTGCAACCTCTGTATCAATAGTTAAATCAACATAAGCATTAGAAATTGGAGCAGCAACTAAAGCAAGAATAGCAATTAACAATATTGCAGCAACATAAATTACTGGATGAGATCTTAATAAGAAACTCATGGCTAATATACCTAAATGTAATCCAAAATAAACTAATACCAATATAAAATCAAAAGTATCTACTGCAGCTTGAGCATTTTCTCTAATTTGTGGCCCTTGTTCTGATGAAGTCCATAAATCATTAGTTGCATCACTAATTCCATTCCAGAATAACATTACTGCTAAAAAGAATATAGCTAATCCAAAAAAAGTTATCATTATGAAAAAGTTATCTACAGATGCTCCTTTTTTATTCCATTTCATTTTGGTATATTAAATTCAATCTCAAATATTGTTTTTGTACCTCTCTTTTTTACTTTCCGAGCTTTAAAATCTCCCAGTAAAAACTTATCTTGAATTATGAACGCTTTTGTTGTAGGCATATCAAACAACTCTCCTAACCGAACAACCCGACCATATACACTATGGGGTATTCTTTTATGAGCAGTTTTTCTTACCATTTCTCATCTCCCCAATTATCCCAACTATCTTTCCTCCTCTTTGATTTACTAATCTTTATCATATTAATAATTAAAACCACTAAAAATAAACATGAACCAGCAACTATAAAGTACATTGCTCTAACTCCAAACCCATAAAATATATCTAAGGTATTGATTAAATTAAGTTGTTCTGGATGAGTTATACTGATAAACCAACTACTAAATCTTAACAGAGTAACTAACATTAATGCTAAAGCATTAGCAAAAACAACTTTTAACCACATCTTTTTAGTTTTATACAAAACAAAAGTTACTAATGAAGTAATGAATAAATAAAATATTCCAGTAACTAAAAATGATGCTCCGTTATCTGAATAAGGATCTAAAGAGGTTATGTTCCAACTATGTTCTATTGTCATATCATCATCATAAATTTCTGCCCTTAAAGGATTATCCTGTAGTGCATAATCTTGAGAGTAAAAAGTAAAATTCATCTCATTAGATACCAATTCTCCGTTAATGTACCATCTAATTTGTGCATCTCCATCAGTATCATTTAGAGTAAAGTAAAATGTAAATTCTTGAGATTTCTTGATTGAAACTTCTTGATCCTCTGGGTAATAACTATCAATAGCAAACCCTGCATTTCCAATAGTGATATTAGAACTTTGATTACATGTTCCAGATACACTCCCAATATAAGGACATGCAACAAAATAAATTACTTCTCCCTTACTATACATTCCATCTGCTAAAGTAAATGCCTCTTGTATATCTCCATCTCCTAAACCATAAAATAACTCCTCTGTACTATATAATCCATTTGAATACCAACTAACATTTACCCAACCAAGATCAGTATCATTAATTTTAAATGTAAAGTTTCCGTATAAAGGAGCAGAGTTATTTTGCCCTCCCCAAATATCAGTATTATTAACAGATGGTAAAAAGGTCATATTTACTGATATGTTATAATTAGAAATATGTATAGAAGTTGATGTATCTGAATTTAATACTACCTCAAAATCTATACAATCTCCAGAAGTACCACCACCAAAAATATTAAAGATACATCCATTTTGAATTGTTGGTAAATAAGTTTCCCCAGTAATTGTATCACAATCTCCAGTCCTTGTTGATAGAGTAAAAACATCAGAACAATCAGAACTATTTAACCCTACATATTGCCATAAATTAGCTTGAGTTTGACTTTGATATTTACTTCCCTCCGTTATGTTAGTAAATTTTCCTACTGCATCATATTTACTTAATGGATTTGTATTATATAATTCAGTAATTTCAGTTTGAGTTAATGTTCTGTTAAATATTTTAAACTCATCTATTGTTCCGTTAAAGAAATAATTCCCACCATCATTCTCCCCACCTAAACGAGAAAAACTTCCCGTATCTGTTCTAAACCCATTATCTGAAGTACATGTAGTCTTTAAAACTCCATCAACATAAGTTTTCATTTCATTTAATGTTGGGTTCCATGTATGAGTAATATAATACCACTCATTATCATTATGCCCACTAACATAAGTACATGTGTAACTATCAAACCGATATTTTACACTTCCATCATTACTAATATATATCCAAATTCCCTGTCCAGATAAATCACTATAAATTGTACCTACTGTACTACTGGTATCTCCTTTTTGATTGTACCAATAACTAAATGTATGGCTTTGATTATTAACCCATTCTAATTCATTATTAACTAAAAAACTTAAGGTATCATCTACTCCATCAAATTCATAAGCCCCGATACTATCCTTAGCCCCAGTACCATTAAAGTAAGCTCCTGCATCTAAATCATTAACTCCGTAATGATCGGGTATTACTTTACTATCTGTACTAATATTCCATGAACTAATAGGTTGTTCTAATTCAATTCCTATGTAATCTATGTGTAATTCATGATTTTGATTTCCACTACTGGTATGATTAACTCCAAAAGTTATCTTTCCACTATCATCTATTATATCAAAAAAGTTTGGTATTGTTGCATTTACCCAAACAAAATCCCCCATTGTTTCAGGAATTGGCTCTAATGGTACAAATTCATTAATAGTTGTATCTAATACAAAAAATTCTATCATGTGACCCCCATTACCATCATAACTAACATTCATAAATACTCTTTTTACTAAATCTCCATTACTAAGACCAGTAAATTCCATTTTCATATCTATACCTGGAACTCCAGTAACTTCTCCAACATTAATAAAATCTCCATCTCCAAAAGTTTGTAATGATGCTAGATTACCACCATCATCATCTCCTATATCTATTTGATAAGCATCTACAATAGTATCATAAACTAAACTACCTTCTAAACATTCTAAAGAATTATTTATTTTAACAATGTTATCATAACTTAATGGATTACTGAATATTTGAACTCATTGTATAGATGCTTTAGATGTACCAACTGGATTAACATAACTACTCTGTCCAATTCCACCTATTACTAATTCATGTGCTTGTCCTATAAATCCTGAATCTACAGTAGCAGTAGATGCTTTAATCACTCCATCAACATATAACCCCACATGAGTAACATTTCTTGTACCACAAACACTTACCCATCTATCTAATATTGGACTATCAGGGTCTATTGCATAAGCATAATTAGCACTATCATCCCTAATCCCAAATCTTAATTTATTACTTACTTCATATAAACTCCAACTTAAACTACTTCCAAAAAAAGCCATTGAAACTAAATTATTAATATCTCCTACCGTACTGGTATTAATCCATGCACAAACAGATATTTCATCTCTTAATGTACCATAAATATCACTATCATCATCAATTCCTGCCTCTATATAATCATTAACCCCATCCCATTTGTAACAACTATTTCCAAACTTACATTGGTCGGTTACACTTGGAGTATAATCGTCAATATTATTACTATAAATACTCCTATCTGCAACATCCTCTATATCCTCAAAATCTGCAATAAAAATAGCATCACTCTCTAAAGTTAAATTACCATTAGAAAGAGTTGTATTACTCATCTCTCCAATAAAGTTATTTTCTTTAATCTCATATACAGAGAAATGATTTACATTAATAACCCAATCAGTTAAACCTTTTTTAGTTATCTTTGCATCTTTAACCCAAACTCCATTCCTAAATAATACTGGGTTTTTAATATTAGAAAGTTTAAATGTTATTTTTGCTTTTTTATTTTTTAAATCAGAATGAGAAATTTTAACTTTGTTTCTTTCAACTATAGCATTAGATTTAAGTTTAGTATCACTATCATAACTACTAACTTTCTCTTTAAATTCTACCTCTGCAAAAATATGAGTAATCTTTAAATCAGTATAATCTTTTTTGACTATTTCTGGTTTTCCTTTATCAGAAATAGCAGAGAAAGCAGTAATAAGTATTAAACAAATTACTATTCCCCAAACTATTAATTTTTTATTCATCTTTTTTTCTTAAACAAGAATGATAATGGATTATCAGAACCATCTTGTTGTTTTGGTTGTTCTTGTACTGATCTATGTTGCATCTCTTGTATTGTATGAGTTGTCCTTAAGAACTTAAGGTAATTTCCCATGTAACCTTTTCTTAATGTAGCATAAGTTGTATCTGTAATTAAACTTAATATCTTTGATGCTGCTGCATCATCTTTAATTCCGTACTCATCCCAATTATAATATAAATCATCAATAACATTTCCTCCAATACTCCATGTTATTCTCCTGATTGTGTCCTCCTCTAAATCAGATAAAATAAATATTTTAGTTAATCTACTTTTAAGAATTGTTAAGATTGCATTAATTCCTTTCTGATTAATTAAAGGTTCAACTCCCTCTGGAATTACAAAATCAACAGAACCAGTTTTGTAATCTATTACCTGCATTTCTGCTTTAAGAGTTCTCTCAATATCCATTAAGATTTCATTAGTATCAATCTGATAATGTAATGATCCCTCTGATGTGTGACCCATCATCATTGGTTGTTGTACTGGATAACTATCCTCATCATTCTGGTACATTATCTTTTCCTCCTCTTTCTTTTAGTAGTTTTCCTTTTAGTAGTTTTTCTTTTAGTTGTAGTTCTCCTTTTTGTAGAAGTTGGATAACTCCATGTTCCTGTAACTGCATCAAATTTAGGAGATGGTTTAGAACTGGATGTAGTTCCTCCCTGACTAAAAAAACCAGTAGTTCCTCTGGGTTGAGATAATTTTTTCCTATAAGATTTTAATTTTTCTTTTCTTTCAATCTTTGCTCTCTCTCTTGCCTCTATTAAAGATTGTTTTTCTTTTTCTCTATAATATTCTGCTTTAGATTTTTTTCTGATTAATCTTTCTGCTGCCCTCTTTTGATTGCTTTCTGTTTTCCAATCTTTTATACCAGTTTTAATATCATGGAGTACTCCCTGTTTTTTAGGATTATAAGGCTCACAATCCATTATATTAGGAACTCCATCTCCATCAGTATCTCTGGTTGGAAGTTTCATTAATCCTTTAAAGTTTTTAGTTATTTGTTTATCGTATCTCATTTCTTTTTCCTCCGTTTTTTCTTTTTCTTTTTAGGAGATAGTTTCTTAACACTATCCATTAACATACCTGTACCTACCATTGAACCAGTAACACCCATAAAACTGGTTGCAGATTGTATTCCTGCTTGTCCATGATGAGCAGAAGTTCCTCCAATACCACCTAAAGCAATACTTCCAGCAGACCCTATCATTGAAGTTTCAACCATCCCCATTACTTTCTTTTTATATTTCTTTTTAACCATTTTTCTTTTTCTTACCTCTCCGTTTAGTTTTTCTTTTACTTACTGGTAATCTAATTCCTATACCAGTAGTTAATTTTGGAGCTTGAGGAATATACTTTCCTAACTCCAATCCAAATAATGATGGTTTATAAGTTCCTGCTAAAGTATCTCTTGTAGATTTTCTCCCTCTACCTCTCCTAGTTGGTTGAAAATCTTTAAAGAAATTAGTTACTGGGGGAGTTTTAATTGGGATAGTTTGGGGAGTAAAAATTAAAGATGGTTTTAAAGATGTTTTTAATGCTGGTTTTAACATTGGTTTTAACATTGGTTTAAGTGCTGGTTTCATTGATGGTTTTAAAGTTGGTTGAAGTGCTGGTTTTAAAGTTGGTTCTAACATTGGTTTTAAGTTTGGTTTTAATGATGGTTCTAGAATTGGTTTAATAGCTGGTTCTAACATTGGTTTAGATTTAGGAATACTTTTACTTCTACCTCTACTCTTTGGTATAACTAAAGGTTTAAATGTTGGTTTAACTCTGGGCATTAGTTCTACTGCTTTAATAGCAGTTTGCTTTGCTCCTAATCCAGATGCTCTAGTAAAAGAAGTTGTTGGTTTTATTTTAGGTTTAACTTTTAATGTTAATGGTACTTCTAAACCTAATCCTAAATATTGTCCTGATGATAACTTAATTCTTTTTGGTACAAAACCTTTTAATGATTTTTCTAGTTGTGGAGTTCTTGCAGATTTAGGTTTAATAGTTTCAGTAAATCCTGCTCCTCCTTTAGTAAATGTTTCCCTAACTGATTTTGGTATTGGTTCTTCTTGAGTAAATACTGATTTTTTAGGAATACTAACTCTCCTTTGTGGAATATTTAAATAAGTTACATCTGTATATTTTATATCTGCTATAATTGGCTCTGCCCTTTCCATCTTAAATATACCAGCATCAGAAAGAGTAGTAATTCTCCCTCTCCGTTTAAGTTCTGCTCCAGCTATTTCTGGTACTTCTCCTAAAACTATTTCTGGCTGGTAACCCTTTTTAGTTTTGAAAGTTTTAGTTTTAGTAGTTTTAGATATTCCCTCTATTCTAAACTCTCCAGTACCTCCAACTTTTCTCTGGTAAAATGGATCAAACTTTTCTACTTTAATTAAATCCTGTTTTCCTAACTTAACATCATAACCTCTAACCCCTCTAGTATATGTTTGAGTTTTACCTTTAACTTTTCCTCCTGCTAATTCAAATATCTCTATACCTTTAGTTCCAGAAGTTATACCTCTGCCTCTACCAGTATATTTAAAATCTTTACCACCGACTTTTAAATCTGCAAAACTTCTTACACTAAAATCAGATTTAGTTCCTCTATAAATTACATCTGCTTTAACATCCGTAATTTTCTGTTTTCCAAACTTAAATCCTTTAATATCATAAAATTTAGTACCTTTTCCCCTAAATTGTCCTCTTGATACTCCCTCTGTAACCTTTCCAACTTCTACAACTTTTCCCTTTTGAGTTACTGCTCCCTCTAATTCTACTACCTCAAATGGTTTTAATGCCTTACTTTTAGCAGCTTTAACTCCTTTCCCTAATGCTCCATAAGTAACTCCCCTCCCTAAAAGTTCTCCTCCTGTAGTTGCTGGAAACATCATTAAACTAGTGCCTAACTCTCTGGTAGATTTAATAGGAGATGTTACAAATTGGAATAAACCTTTTGCCTCTCTTACTGGATGCCTAATTGGAGCAGTAACTCCAGAAATAACTGAAGTTCCAAAAGCTCCAAAAGATAATGCTTGTCTTTTAAGAGGTTTTGTTTCTCCTAACCTTTGAGCAGAGAACTCTAACTCTCTACTTTTTTGTGCTAATTTATCTACAAAACTCCGTTTAACTTCTGGAGCTGCCCGATATTGTCCTACTAATTGTTGTTCTATTTGTTTCTGTTGTTGTTGTTTAATTTGTTGATCCTGTTTAATCTTTTGAGAAATAACTTTCTGTTGTTGTATTTGTTTTGCTCTTTGTTGTTGGATTTTAGCAGTTTCTTTAGCTGGAGTTGTTTTAACTGAAACTACCTGTTTAACTCTACCTCCAGATTTAGAGTAACCTACCTCTCTTTGAACCCCACCAATATTTTTAGAACTTTCCCTCCCAGTTGAAGGGCTAAAGGTTGTATGTTCTGCTTGTACTCCTGCTCTTACATCTGCAGGATTTCTTATTACTTTTCCTCCTTTCTTTCTGGGCATTTTAGAATTTTAATTCATAACTCTTAAATATGATAAACAAAAAAAATATATAAACATTTATATTCTATAGTTAGGTATATACTTATATATGCTTATGAGTTAGTGTATAACACAATGGGCAAACTTATACAAGTATGGTTAAATAATGAAAAATTTGATGAGATTAATAATTTTATTGAAGAAATGAACATCAAATTATTTCCTGCAAAACTACAGATTTCTACATTTATGAGAGAAATTACAATAAAATATATAGATAACTATAGGAAAGATAATGAGTAACATTTCTTTTGAAGAAAAACCAGAATACGACATGGGTATCTCTACCTTAATGAGAATTAACTACTCATTATGGCAATGTAATCAAGCATCTTTAAGTGATGATGTTAATGGATGGTTTAAAGCTATAAAGATAGTTTATAAGGAATGCCATGTATTTATGAAAGAAAAAGATAGAGAAGAAAGTAAATTCTGGTTTAAACAAATTGAGGAGAAGTATAGAAACTATTTAGTTTATGTTAGAAATTATGAAACTAACTCTAAAACTAATAGGAATGTAATGTTTTTTCCTCCCAGAGCAGTATTTGATCTTCTATTTGAATGGGAGTTAAAGTTGAGGATAGTATTAGATGGAGCTGGGCTATTAATGAAAAAGGGAGATAGAGCAGATCAAGCAATAATGTAAGATGGTAAAAGTAAATGTTAATGGAACTGAAATGTATCTTGATGGGTACTTACAAGCTAATTTAGATAATGCCAAGAAGAATATTAGAAAGGATTGGGATTATTTATTTGTGATTGATGGAGAAGTTGGAGCTGGTAAAAGTGTTTTTGCTCAACAAATAGCTCATTATTGTTCTGATGGTAAGTTAAAGATAGAAAATATCTGTTTTAACCCAGAGCAGTTTAAAAAATCTGTAGTTAAAGCAGAAAAGTATGATGCAGTTATCTTTGATGAGGCATTTAGAGGATTATCTGCCCGAGCTGCAATGACCTCAACTAATAGAGTAGTTGTTTCAATGTTACAAGAGATTAGGCAAAAAAATCTATTTGTTTTTGTTGTTCTACCATCAATTTGGGATGTAGATAAGTATGTAGCACTTCACAGATGTAAAGGATTGTTTCATGTAGATACTGGGTACAATAAACAGAGAGGTTTCTTTAAATTTTACAAGAGAGAGAAACTTACTATGATGTTTGCTAATCCTATGAAATGGAGATATAAATATCCAGCAGCTCCCCAGTTTAAAGGGAGATTTACTAAATTTTATCCCATTAATGAAGAAGAATACAGGAAAAAGAAAGAAGATAGTTTAGGAGAGTATGCCTACTCCAATGATGATAAGGAGAGTAACTTTCAGAAGAAGTTAAAGAAAAGAATTGTTAATTTATCTAACGAATTAAAGAAATTAGGTTATAAAAATAGTGATTTATCTCCAATATGGGATGAAACTACTGATAATGTTAGGAGATCCCTTAGAGAATGGAGGTTTAAGCCGAATTTCGCCCCGTTAGGTAGTACTAACTTACGAATGGAGGAGGATGATGATGGAAATGAGTAGCATTACAACCATTGCCTACTTATTAATACTGGCATGGGGAATTGGCACTACAATCTATGGATTGTATCTTTCCAGAAAGAATAATGAGATCTACAACAAGAAAATCATTGGATTGCTGGAGAGTATTAATAATAACACTGGAGGAAATGAAAAATGAGTTTAATAAACTATGAAGAATTGGAAGTAGCTATTAAAGAAGTTGAAGATGTACTGGAGGATTATGATAATGAGGAGAAGTCCTTAATAATAAAGTGTATCGCCCAACGAAAAGTACTAAAGGATAATCAACAGAGAGTACAAGAGGATATAGGTAAGTTAAAGTTTGGGGGAATACTCAAGAAAATAATTAAAGAAGAACAAGAGGATAAGTAAAATGGCAGAGTTTGGAGGCATTAATGAAATAGCAACTGGGTTTAATCCCAGTAACTTAATGGCAATTTTGGATAGTCCTGTATTTAGTAAGGTATGGTTCTTCGTAAAAATCTTTATTTATTTCTTAATAGTTGTTTTTGGAGGCATATTATACTATAAATTCTGGATGCAGTATAAAATCAATGTTACAATTAAATCCAGAGTTGGAGGAGGAGGATTAGAGATTAAGAAAGATAAAGCCAAAATTGTAGTAGATAAACAAAATAAGAGGAAACTACAATTATATAAATCCAGAAATGGAAAACAAGCTCTAACATGCCCAGTACCTCCAGCTATCTATAAAATGAAGAATGGTAAAAAAGATAGCTTTGAATTATGGTTAGATGATAATTTCCAGTTGCATCCAATTTTACCTCCTCAAATAAATAATGATGATCCTGCATTAAAGATAATGCCTCAAGAAAGAGCAGCATGGGCAAGATATGAGGATAAAGCATTAAGAGAGAAGTATCAGAAAAAGGATTTATTAGAGAAATATCTCCCTGCTGGGATTATGATTATGGCTATGATAACGGCTTTCTTAATATGGTTCTTTGCAGTTAAAGAGTTAGGTTCTGGATTATCTGGATTAGCTCAACAATTCGCACAAATAGCGAGTAGTTGTACCAGTTTAGGAGTTGGTTAAAATAGGTTTTAAGTTTTATTTTATAATTGTCATGGGATTAAGCATGGCAATTATAATCTATTTAGCAGCTAAAGATAACCCTAAAAAGAAGTAAATTTTTCACATTCTTTTATTATTTCTTTTATTAATTCTTTTGGGATTATTGATCTAAATTTAGCATTTTTTAATCCCTGTGTTCCTGTTCTTGAACCTCTGGGAGCAGAAACATGGCAATTATCTCCATTCTTACACATGGGTTTAGGTTTCCAACCTGTACAATTAGTCCAAATATCAGTAGGTTTCATCCTGTTATCTCCATATTGGCAATAAGTAATGGTATTTAATTGATAATCAATAAGTTTTAATTTTCTTAATTTGCCTCTGGGATTTTCAATAAAAACATATTTTGGATTTATTTCTTTAATTAACTCTAAAGTTTTTATAATTAACCTCATCCCTAATTCTGCCTCTTTAGTTTTTGGAGTATTATCTTTATTCCAATGTTTTCCTATACTGGCAACACTAAAGAAAGTACATGGAGGAGATGCCCAAACAACATCTATATTTTTTGGGAGATCATCAATATTAACATTAAATATATCTTTATGTAGTTCTGCCTCAAACTCTTTATTTAACTCTACTCTAAAAATTGAATGTCCTCTTTCTTTAGCAACATTACTAAAACTCCCTGTTCCTGCAAACAATTCTAAAGTTTTCATTCTTTTTTATCCTCATTTTGTTAAGGTTAATTCTTTAGCTTTCATAATTATCTACCTCTGAATAAACCTTTTTATTGTTATCTACTTTTTCCTCAATTCCAAACTCTTTATCACAATAAGGGCAAACACAATCTACCTTTACAAATAATCTATCTTTGTTCTTATCATATTTCATTTTATTTTACCTCGTTTTGTTTCTCTTTTTGTTTAGGTAAAGTTGATTAATGCATTTGTGTCACAAAAATATAATATCTGTTACACTTTTGTAACAAAATTAATCAAAAGATACTATTCCTAATCTCTTGTTTTTTCTATAATTACCTAAAACTACACCCAGAAAACCCTTAATTTTCTTATCATGTATTACTTTTGATGCGATCTCTAAAGCTAATTGTTTCATTGCAGTACTATCTTTCTCCTGTTGTAAGATATACTTACATTCCTCAAATAGCTTTCTTTCCTCTGCATTTAGCCTTATAGTAAAACTATCTATCTGTTTTTCCTCATGATATACTCTAAATGGTTTCTGTTCTAATTTCATTTTTCATCTTCCCATCTTTTGATTTTGCTGCATTTAGAACAAATCCTCCCTATTTTCATGGTTGTTCTAAAAAAATTATTGCATCTCCTACATCTTCTTAATCTTATCATTTTTCAAATAGATCATTCCATTTCTCAAAATCAATACTATAATCAGTTGGTTCGTATGGTTTTTCACAATTAGCTTTAAATTGTTCTTGAAAATGTACATTACATTGATTATAACATCTATTAACCCCTTGAGTAAAAGAAAAAAACATTAAAGCAGTAATAGCAACAACTAAAAAAAGAAAAATAAGAATTTGTTTAGCTTTCATAAGCTAATCTCCTCCTTTTTCTCTTTTTTCTCTCTTATCCAGATTGCTCCACCACCTTTTAACCTATAGTGTGGTTGCTTATTCTCTGGAGTAGCATCATCATTCTTAAATGCCACAAATTGTAGATCAATACCTCCGAAAGGTACTAATATACTCAAATACTTATCTCCTACTTTTAGTTCTGCCATTTTATTCCTCCATTGTTGAATATAAAACCTATATGCTGGAAAAAGAGGTTGATCTAAAACCAGCATATAGGAAAGGGTTAAAGGTACTGGAAAGAGGTGATGCCCAAAACCAGATACCACTTAGCCGAGTTAAGATATGGCATAAAAAAAGAGGCATATCCTTTTTTAGAGATAGATATACTTAACCCGATTGCTCAAAAACCCATTTCTTTATTTCTTACCTCATTAATCTTCAATCTTTCACTTTTGAGATTATACAACTCATTAACAAAAAAGTTTAAATCTTTAATTTCTTTATCTAATTTTTTAATCTTATCATCCATTTCTTTTAGAGTATTTTCAACTATCTTAAATTGATCCCTGCAAACTCTATCTAATTCTGCATATATTTTCATTTTAGTACCATGTTAATTCGTTAGTTTCTGGAATAAATCTTACTATTTCTTCACATGGATATAGATTTTCCCATCCTATAGATTTTTTAGTCATCATTTTTTAGTTTCCTCCCAATCATTACAATCATTATTATTATTCCCATAATTCCTAAAGTAACTTCACTCCATCTAATTATAGCGATAGGTTCTACAAATTTAACTAT
>Ga0098069_100623_pt1 | contig 13175 bp, 15 predicted proteins | sample 27_taG_FD_92584 | JGI IMG/M metagenome (GOLD analysis project Ga0098069, IMG submission 92584) | Marine viral communities from Cariaco Basin, Caribbean Sea - 27_WHOI_OMZ | ecosystem: Environmental > Aquatic > Marine > Oceanic | place: Caribbean Sea: Cariaco Basin | collected 2014-11-09 | reverse complement strand
CCTTGGCCAGCTCGGTGGCCATGGCTTTGAGTTTTTCTTGGTCCAATTGCGTACCCACGATGGTATCCTTTTGAAAAGGTTACTCAGTCGTGGGCAGTTACACAATTTGGTTTACAGCCTCCGGGACTGAGATCAATGATCATTTTTTCTTCATTGAGTTCAAACTTCGGGACCCAAACATCGTCCTCCATCGATGAATGATTCAAAGCATCGTCCTGCATTAGACTTCCCTCGGCATTCCTAGTGAACGGGTTACAAAAACTACTGGGAAAAGTAGTCCCTCTGTAGTGTTTGAATGATTCCGTACGCCAGCGTCGGTGGTAAGATCGCCTCCACAAACTAAGTGTCTATTGGCCACAAGAACGATCGACTTATCGACCCAAGGACTGGCGAGGGGATCCCTTTTGATCCAGACAGCTATGAGCTGCCATCCTCATATTACCCCTTGTGTCACAGTTTCGGTGAAATACCAGTCCACACTTTCCGCTGGATGGGTCACCTCGCCAGACTAAACGATCTACTGTTGCACCGCACTAGACTGGGTTCGCCAAGGAGTATCAACGTGGCAAGACGCCTGCCAAAACCAGCAATTACTCTCACAACGCCGACCTTCGAAATAAGTGACAGCACCGCCTACATTAAGGCCCAACGCCTTATGAAAGAGCTGAAGACCCATGCCAACCAGCAAAACTGGCTTCGGACTAATCAGCAGTTAGGCGTACAGAAAGAGAGATCGCAGTCCAAAAAATGGAAAGCACTCCTGGACTTGCCCCGAAAACGACAGGACATCATCGGGATTTGGCTCGATAAAGCAGGGCGCCCAATGGAGCGGCCTGACCCCAAACGCACGGCTGAACTTGTAATTTTCATGCTGGCGGCAGCCACTCCACACATGCAGGGCGAGGACCCGGTAGCGGACGGCAAAGAAGAGCTGTTCTTCTCAGTGGCGACCTACAACCGAACGGCAGTTCTCTACCCCGATCGTGGTCCGAAAGACGATCGAGGTCTGCTCTACAGTCTTATGAAAATATCGTTTCACTCGCTTCAGCGCATGATCCAGCGTGGTTACGGGTTGTCTGAGGACGGTGAGATAAGCTACAAGAGACTGCTTCATGTCATAGACTCGGTATGGGATGACGCTTCTGACCTGTACGAACAGCAAGAAACATTTCCAGCTGAATTCAAGCTCGTGTTCGCTGAGGCTACGTTCGTGGTGAAGGCGTTCGCCGATACTTCAACAATGGATCTCGTCACAGTCCTGCCCCCAAAGAAATAGTCCGAATGACCTGCTCCCTGAGTCTTAATAAGGGAGATTTAGTGTTGGGCAGGGTCACGCAAAGGCAAGTCTCCTATAACCTGGAGCTGAAGCGCGGGGCCACCTACACTGACTTGATGAAGCAATGCGTCGACAGCCAGCAAGGCAGAGAGTTTCATAGTCATCGGATGTCGGTGGTGGGGTCGATGTTCGATAACGTTGGGACCAACAAAGGGCTCAACCGCTTCAGCTTGCGAGGTCGGAAAAGATACAGGGCCAAGGGCAGCTATACTGCCTCGTACACAATACATAGAAGTTGGCGAATGACGGGCAGTTGGTGGCGTGATGAAGGACGCAGAACACTGGAATCGCGATAATTGGCCAGCTGATGACGACGACAAAAATTTCAGAACCAGACGGTAGGAACGGCTCGGAATCGATTTTTTCTAAGTCTCGTTAGTGTAATACACAAAAATAACATTGGAGGTTTATATGGCAACTGAAATGATAATGGGCATGGCGGCGTCCACCCTTATTTCTGGTATCTCTGCGACACTCCAAGCTATACAAACATGGGTCGCTTATCGAGATTCAAAACAGGCCGCAGAAGCTTTTGAGATCGAGCTCGAGACTGCCCATGAACGACCGGAAATCCAAGCAGAAATAAAAGCTTTGAACGATGCTGTTCCTCCCACCATTATAATTACACTTGTTGAGCGAGCAGACGGTTGCTGGACAAAATACCATGACATGCTAAAAGCTCCTGAAGGCTCGTGGCTTCCAGCTGATCTTGATTCAGCGACAGAGGCCGCTAAAGCTTGTGTGTGTAGAGAGCTAAATAGAATTCGCAAGTTGAAAGGACAATTACCGCCAGGGAAATTATCTCAGTGGTGGGATGAGTTAGATTGCGACAACTATTGCAAGTAAAGCCCCCAACCAGATGCTGTTGTCGGACGCACTTATCCTATGCTGCGGCGCGCCGCAAAGCTAAGCGTTGGGCCTCATTGATAGCAAAGGTGTAAATCTGTGACAAAGAGGTCCTTTGAGCGAATAGGCATTGTCGAGCCGGTTCATAACCTCCAGACGGAGGGTATATCTGACCTACTCCCCTAAGTCTTTACCAAGGGGAATTGTTGTTGGGTAGTGTCAGTACTCTCTGGATCGCGGGCTGGTACGGGAGTCCGGCAAGGCGAAGGCGGTGTGTTTCCTCAAAAAATGCCCAAGCGGTCAGCGACTGACGGCTTGGGCATTATCCCACCTCTTACCCTGTAGAACACTAAGGCGGTTCGGCTAATAAGTTGCCCTTTCGCCTAGCCAATTGAACGGCAGCATTAGTGCCCTCCAAAACGGTCTGATAGCGTCGTGACGGCAACGGGCCGTTGACGAGGCTTTGCCCGGTTGGCAGCTCAGACCTTTTGCGTTTTATCGCATAGACAATGCTTATTGGGTGCACTGTTACCTTGGGGATTGTCATAAACTACCAAGATGCCGGGTAGTCCTCAACACCTGATACCTCGAACCCGTGTTGTAGGAGGGCTTGCCGTATCAAAAAAGGTAGAGTATTTGCGTCGCTAGGGAACTTTCGGAGAGCGTTTGCCGCATAGTGATCGATAAACTTAACCAGATCATCCGCCGTTAGCAAGTCAGGGTGAACCTCAGACCCCCAAACGGCGTCGAAAACATTGGACTCAAGCTCATCAGAGCTGTTTTGGAAGTGGAGCCGGCTTTGCAGTATGGCTCGAAACTGGCCGTTTCCTTGGTGATGGACAACAAGCCTATGGACGGGGATTTTTTTGTTAGTTTTCCGGAGCGCTCGCGTCGAGCGTCGTAGAAGGCTTCCGCAAAGATTACTTTTCCCTCGACACGGTAGAATTTCTTTTCCTGAGTATCGGGGTCGATATTCCAGTACACCCGGAATGAGTTCCTACGTAACTTGTGTCCATAGATTTCCAGTAAAGGTCGAATTTGTTGCTCGGTCGCTAGCGTTCCTCCTTTTGACCAGGAGCTGACAATTGACTGGTAGGTACGACAAGTCTTGGCGATGTCATGTTGGGTCCAGCCGTCATTGAGGGCCATGCGCACCAGCTGACGGGTAAGCTTGAACCCCTTTTTCTTGGCGTTTTTTCCGCGTTTTTTCGTTTCCATGGTCCCTTGTTGTGCAAAGGCGGGGTGACCCCCGCCTTTGGTCTTCACTTGTCTTTTGATTGATTGGGATTGAGCTGTGTGCCCCGGTTGCCCTGGTTCTTGTCGTAAGTAACGTTGGTTCCCGGAGTTCCTTTGTTTGGGTTTTTGATATCCGAACGATGATTGCTTTTCTTGGACATTGTCTTCTCCTAACAGTTGGGCTGGATGTCAGGAGTTATCCTAGCAATTGCGCTGAACTCTGCTATTGATAGTTCAATGATAAATTATGATATTCAGTAATTTATGAGTGATCTAGGCTTTCTGCAACCCCCCTGACCAGCTCCCTTCAATCTTCACCACAACGATTTAATTCAAGTGCGTGCTCTTTCAGAGTTTTATCTCCGGGCGCATTGCTAGGCATGCAGGTATTTTGCCCCTCAGTGGATAGTGTAGAGCGCTAGTGACTTTTAATTCGTAGCCATATCGACGGCCATCCTGCTAGTCGTGGGCGCTCGAGACATGTTTCAGCACTCTCTGGGGCCTCGTGAGGTCAATCCTGAAATGCTGAAAGGCGGAACCAGGTAAGCCTAACGCTCGCGCCACCTCGTTCAACTGACAGAGTTGAGAAAGCTTAGCTCGGAAATCTGATATAACGACTGAAGCGTCGACCGCGAACTCTTCGACAATCGCGCTGTAGTCAGGATCTTCATTGCGTGTTCCGTATTTCCCGGACCAAACAGTCGCAACCGCGATACCGTCATCATCCATAACCATCGGTGCGATGTCGTACGCTGGGCTTAATTTAATTCCCCGCTCGGTCTTTATGATGGATGCGTTGCGGCCGTGGTTATCGGTGTTACCTGTGGCTGCATTCACTACATCGCGGATAAGATAGTCGCAGAGATTCTGGTCATAGTGGTCGTTATCGTAAATGCTTCGTCGCAAGGCTGTCAGCACTGTTTCGTGGTGCATTCGAGCCCCGTTTCCAACCATCTTGTTTAAGCAATACATCGATTCCACACCCACGCGATGCTCATCGCTTTCAGTCATGGGTCGATCAAAACGAGGAAGCCAAAGGGATGGAATGTTTCCCTCCAAAAATTTCGTTCCATGAAGTGTATTTATTCCGCACTTTGCCAGCGCTTCGTAGAAAACACTCTCTGAACGCAGGATATTTCGATCATTTTCGGTCATTCGTCCCCGGGGGAATTTAACCAACCAGTGTTTTCTAACATGCCCCGGAGACAGCGTTCCCTTGAGGTAAAGCTCACCAGCCTGGTCCTCTACCATCAATAATTTAGGCGCTTCACCTCCAGCTCCCAGAGCCCCGGCAAGAAAATCAGTCGGTGTGCTGTTGATGACGTCAAACAAAGCCGTTGGGCTGCGCAGCAAATCGTCGGCCCTCAGGCTTTGCACTGGCTGTTTGTCCAAGGTCTTGCAGAACCGATCAACAGCTTCCTTGACTCGAACGTTTCCAATGGGTGAAACACAAAAGTCGCGTAATAGTGCGAAGTCCTGACCGGCACCGCGTACTCGGGAATTTCCTGTTCGTTTGGTTAAGACTTGGCGGGCGAATCCCTGAGGAATGATGTCTCGCAGAAAAGGAGCTATCACTGTCTCGTCGTAGTGCCCTGTCAGGCTGGCTGGGGCGTTAACTGTGACCGCTCGATGATCGGTGAAGCAAGCTTCTGAAAGACAAGCGTCGCCAGCTACCTCTACAACATACTCAGGCCTATAATAGAAGCTCATCTGGCTGCGTAGACCATTGCCAGGCCACCGGAATGCAATCTCCCCGGCATCGAGCCAGCGATCATCCACATGGACCTGAATGGTTAGTCTTTGAGCGTCTGCCATAGCTTGTGTTTCAAATCCCTTACGGTGTCACCGTCTGATTTTCGGCCTGACTTGAGCGCATGACATGCTGAATATATGAAGTGCAATCGATCCTGGTTTTATCCCTACGGGTTTTCGCCCATTTCAGGTGCCCTTCGTCGACGAGCTTGTCTATATCCTTAACTGAACAGTCGAGCGCCTGGGTGATCTGTTCAAGCTTCACTTCCTCTTTCTTTCTCCGGGATCTGAGTTGAGCCTTCAGCCATCTTTTAAAGTGTTCTGCTCCAATATAGAGCTTTTCGAAATTACCAATGCCCGGAAATACCCCGTTAATCGAGCCTTTTATAACCGCATTAGCAAGCTGTTCAAAGCTGACTAAATATTTCTTGAGCCTCTTGTCGTCTGGCAAGATCTCAATTGGATTATCGAGGGTGGAGACCGGCTTGAGGAGTCGATCGAATTGCCTCAAGTCGAATCTTCGACGGCGTGAGCAGCGAACATTCTTGTGAGAAACCAAAGCGTTGCCTTGGAAAAGCTCCTGAACATATTCCATGTCCATGCCCGTAATCTCTGCGAAAGATTGAAACGTGACGTGGTAGCGATAGCCCTCACCCCCTTTCGATTCCAGATCTCTGTCTCGCCTGGACTGGGAGATATACTTGGTAACTTCCGGAAAACCATGGTCCAGGGCGGTTGTCTGAACCTTTTGAGCGGGTTCCCCGTGGGGGCCTTGCCAATTCATCTCCAAACGAGCACTGAAAAGGTTGCACGGGGCTTCAACGAAGTCCTTGCCAAGAAAACGGACCTCGCTTCTTTTTTTATGGCACTCCTCACGCCAGGATGCGTTCATTTCAGGGCTCTCGAGCAGTAGATAGGCCCGACGAACAAAATCAGAATGCATGACCAGACTGGGACAGTATTTAACCGGCTCATGAATGACGTCGAAGGGTCGCATCGCGGTGCTGATGGCAACGCAAATGTCTTTTAAGAGTCGTTTGTCCACGTTGCCAAAATCAGCGCTTGTCTCCTGCCAAATGTAGCGTTCAGTCTTACTGATTTCAGAGGCGTGGCTGAGCTCCATGTCGCTCCAGTTTGTGTCGCAGTGGGGGCAACCTATGAGCAAGCTCCCGCTCCATTTGAGCTGTTTGTCACAGTCGGGGCAGCTCTCGACCAACAAACGTTCGTGTTTCGGGCAATGGGCCGTGATCGCCAATCCCCAACGCCAATCCAGGTAGCCTTGCTCGGACACACAGTCGGGACAAATTCGCGGGAAACCGAGCCGCAGATCAGAAATCATCCGATCCTCTGACCGTAACCATTGAAGTTGCTCTCGTGCCTTAAATCGCACCCTGTGACTCTCCAAGGGTCTTTCAAGCTTGGACTCAAGCGCTTTGAAAGTTAGCCTTGTTGGTGCTTCAAGCCAGCCGGGATTCAGGGAAGCCGGCGTGGACTGTGAGCCCAGGCGGTCAAGGATCTCGGCTGGCCTAAAGATACAATTGAGCTTGCCCACGCGCAGCAGGAAACCGTTGAATGACTCATCTTCAAAGGGCTCTGGCCGGATGGCGAAACGCTTCATCAATGAACGTCCCATTGCTTCGAATTCTCGCTAGTCGCCTTCTTCTGGGTTTTCGCGGCGTGCTCCTGGACCCGCTCGTAATTTGCGAGGAACGGATTGAAGTTCTTGAGCTCCGGGTTCATTGAGGTTTTGCTGAACCCGTTAGCAAGGTCCTGCTGAGTGATCTTCTCTCCTTGCTCTAGGCTTTCAAGCGCCGCTTTAATCAGCCCCGCGATCAGTCGAGGGATCCCTTTTGTTGCTACGTAGACGCGCAGCATCATCGCCTTATTGGCTAATGGAATGATCTCTACGTCCTGAAGCTGGAGACACTTCGTGACCGCTCTCAGGTATGACCCGAAAGCATGAAGATTTTCTTTCGAATCGATCCGAAACGGAGTGAGACGTGTCTGCCTCTGGGCGAATCGCTGATACAGCTCGTCGTGTTGAGCAATTGACCGGTAACCGGCGGGTGTTCCGGCCATGACTACGGCCAGCTTGTGCTTATCCATCATCAACTTGATGTGATTGACCACACCTCGTGTGTTGGATTTCGCTTGGTCACGCAGAAAATGCTGAAACTCATCGAAAATCAGCAATTCCACGCCCCGTTGACGGATCAGTTCATTGAGCTTCTGTTTCAGCTCGCTAACGGTCCCCTTAATCGAACCCTCAAAACTTGAGGCCAGAAGAATCTCTTGAATAAGAGTCTTGAGCGTCGGCTCCGCAGGCACAGAAACGAGAATGATGGGCTCTTTCGAGCGTTCAAGGCTCTCCAAATCGTTTCGCCCTTCGCGATGATTCTCGACATAGGATTTGAGGATTGAGGATTTCCCCACACCCGGTATACCCATGAGCAGCATTCCTACGCCTTCCACGCCGGACATTGCATGAGTACGCTGAATATAATTGAGTGCCTCGATAAACCGGTCGTGTCTTGTTCGCCATTTCGCAAATTCTACGATGGCAGGATTGAGTCCTCGGGCGCTTGTACGTTTAAAATCAGTCATCTTCGTATGCTCCGTCTGTGCCGTATTCTTCTGCGATGGGGTCCTCGGATACGCTCGATTTAGAACGTCTGCGGGTAGTTGGAGGGGGAAGGGTGTCATCCTCCTCTCTGAGTCGCTCGAGTTCAGCTTCGATAGAATCCGTTGCTGCACGCTGACTTCGCCGTGAGCGAACTCGTCGCGAGTTTTCGTCGTGCGCAGCGTTGGCGTTAATAAAGGTTGGGCTGGATTTGGCGCGACGCCGGCCCGTGAAGCCTTTATTGATATAGGTACTTGGGCGCGAGACCTTCAATTCAGCGAGTGTTGTTCCCGGCTCAATGTCTTGGTCTACGACAACAGCCTTGAAAACATCTTCGGTGCGGGGGTCAACGACGTTGACTGAGTGAACGTCATTGTGGGTATATTCAACCATGACCTCAGCCGCTTGGCCCCGTCTCCGAAGATCCATCCCGATCTCTTTGAGCCTGTTATCAGGATCGTTGTATCGCAGATTGTTGAGCTGGATACCCTGATGGGAGTGAGGTCCAGAAATAGTGCACATTCTGGTTTCACCCATAGTGAATCTGATTCGCTCGTAGTTGGTCGGCAAAACTGGTGGAAAGACCTGAGCCTGCTCTTCCCAGACCTCATACGGTGTTTTGCCGTTCAAACCGCGATGCGGCGTTTGGTGATATTCGTCAACAACCCATTCGTAGAGCGCAGTGCGAAACTCCTGCAACGTCATTGACGCCTTCTCTTTGATCGTCGCATCCAGGTTTGGACGATCCGTATGTTTCCCGCAGTAGCCCCGCAGTGACTGCGCAAAGCGGGTGCGCAGTGTCAGGAAAAAGCGTTCCACGAAAGGTTTTTGCCATCCCGCATAGGTTTGCACGATCTGAGAATCAGATCCGACATCAAGCAGAAACGACTGAGTTTGTACGCTGGCATACCCAGAGCCCCCATCGCTTACAAATGTCTCTGGCGCACCGTACATTGGCCAATCGTTTTGGACTGTGTGGGGCAAGTCATCCCATGACTTGGGGCAAATCGCATGCCTGTAGCTGTCGATCACTGATCCCGCGGATTCGCCTCTGCCGACTTGGGCAATCAAACCAAGAACCGAACGAGAATAAACGTCGATGACGGCAAAAAGTGTGACGGTGCCAAGATACCGGCCTTCGTCATCGGTGACACCAATCGCCAGGTTCACCGCGTCGGCTTCGACGCGCTCCAGAATCCGTTCGGCCCGAAGCTTCTTCTTGGCATTTCGCCCCGCTGCTTTCGCGGCGCGCCGACCCTCACGTTTTTCGATAAATTCAATCGGGTCGCAAGCTTGCCTTGCCCATTTGCGGAACACCTCTCGACAGGGCCTTTTAGCATTCCGGCCAAACTTGAGTTCAAACTCTTCAGTAAAGCAGTCGTACGCATACTGAACCGTCGGATTTCCGAGCTGGAGGTAGTAGTCGTCAATAACCTCCAGCGCCAAATCCTGGATATCCTGAGAGAAGGTGGATTTGCGCTGGCGTGTTTTTGGTTTTAGCGTTGATGCAACGCCATGAGAGTGCCTTTGTGATTGGCGCGCCCAACGTGCAAGGGTCGCAGCAGAAATCGGGTTTGGGTCTCGAATCTCCCGCGCAACCCTAGCGATGACTTGTCGTCGGATCTTTACACCTCCAATGCCGCCTTTCTTCGTGACTCGCTGCAACTCACTGATGTAGGCGGAGCGTCGCTTCACCTCTTCGAGATCTGCAACGGAGACATTGGGCGCTTTAGGCGCGGCCACCTCCCCTTTCGGGATGAGATGGAGAGTTTTCCCGAATTCGGACTCGATCTGAGTGCGAGTTTTAATGACGGTTGGCTGCTTCTCTTTGTCGAAGCACAGAGCGACGGTCGAATCTGGCAGTGTTTTTAGAGTCGCGTGTAGGCCATGGAAAGACACGCGATTTCCGTCCATTGCGATGGTATGGAACATGGTTATCTCCTTTCGAGGTGTTTGGAATTGGGTGCTTACCAAGTGAAGTCCAGTTGGGACCAGGGCTTCGTCAGATCGCACTGCAAAAAGTGGTGTGCGACGGCACGACGAACGAATGAGGGCGTGATTGCCAGGTTTGCAAGCAACTTGAGAAGCTCTGGCATAGAGGCAGAACGCTTATTGGTGGCGTTGAGAAGCGTTTGGTATTCACTCACTGGTGCGGGCGCATCAAGTACCGGCGCCAAATATCGAATATTCTGGGCTCGGTTCCCGGGGCGAATGTCATCTTCCGTTAAAACTCGAAAGACCTGGCCCCGCGCCCTGAAAATTCCGCTAAGCTTCCGGGCTTTATGACAAAACTCCGGATTGTTCGCAGCGCTGCGTGTTTTTATCTCGTCAACGTATTCGACGCCGTTTTCAATCACCAGGAAGTCAGGGGTATACCGCCTCGGACGACCTGCGAGGTGGAATCGAATCGAAAAAGGTTGGCTTTCGACGGACTCAGCGGTCTTCTCGAACCGAATCAGGTTCAGGTAGTCCAGCTCAAGCGTACTTTCGACCGCGTACACTCGACCGTAATGGGCTGAGTGCGAGAGGTAGGAAGACCGAATCGGTGATTGTTTGACGAGTTCACGTTGCTGCATTTGCTACTCCAGTTTTGTTTGTTCGGATATCAACCAATAGTTAAAAACAGGATTGGCGCAAGTTCGTAAGCTGCTGTTTTTAAACAAATAATTATTGTTATGGAATGTTGATATCCCCGCGTTCACAGGTAAGTAACTAAATTGCAGAGCAAAACCGGACAAAATATTTGGAAAAATTTGAGTTTTTTTGCGGAAAAGCCTCAGATTAATTATTGGTAATGTTTTAGGGCGCACAAAGAAGGAAGCGATTTATGGACTACTCGACGGGCTCAGTGAGTTCAGAAGAGATCGGACGTGTTGCGATGCACGATGGTGTGAAACAGGGGGCGCTTTCAGTCGTGAAAAAGAAGTTGGGCCACATTCTCGGAACAGGCAAAGACTCCGAAGTGCACCAAATTGCAGAAGATGCCTTGAACGAGGTCACGGTGCATCTGCTTGATATGACCCATGCCGGTACAACCTCATTGAAAGCTGAAGAAAACGACGGGGAAGTCGATATTCTCAAGCACCCTGTTGCGCGCTACCTGATGTCTGGCGTCGCAAATTACTGCAACGATCGGCTCAAAAGATGGTCGGTTAAGAATGAGAAAGGCCAGGTCGGTGCGCGGGCCAGGTACATTATTGATTCCGAGCTAGCGGATGACTCTGACTACTGGGATCAACACCTGAGCCACTCTGCAAGCTTGGCATCTTTGGACGATGACCGTGTCGATTCTTTGCTCGCAGCCAAGGGCTTGTCTGGGGAGGACATCGCTTTGATCAAGCGGAACCTAGCGGGTTGGAGTTTTGTCGACCTGGCTGCTGAATACGGTGGCACTGCCGACAAATATCGCCGTCGAATTCGGCGCGCTTTGGATAAAGCTGACATTGACCCGGAATTGCTTGGCTAAATGCGCGTTAGATTTGATGCGAGGTCTGAAGGTATCTCACTGCCCTCAGCTTCGCAGAGGAAGGGGCGAGCTTGATCTGAGGAAAGTTCTGCTGGCCCGCGAATCTCATAATCCAAGCAGTTGTCATACCGTTTCCAGCTGGGGATATGGTTGGTCTGTACCCTAGATCGGCTTCCCTTCGACTCCCTTCTACCTCTTTCCTGCTAAATTATCTTTGATGATTAGATGGACTCAGAGACCCAGAGGGAGTGAATACATGAAGAAGCCAACTGGCCCAGAAGTTTCAGTGACTCTCTCTGAACTGAAGGCAAATCCAATTGCGGCTGTGGAGTCTGGAAAAGGATTTCCTGTTGCAGTTCTGATTCGAGAAAAGCCAGAATTTTATTGCGTTCCAGCGCACTTCTTCGAGGCGATGATTGAGCGAATTGAGGAGAAAGAGCTTGTTCGGCTTATTGAATCGCGCCAATCCGAACAAAGCATTCCAGTGAACCTGGAAGATCTATAAGTTCATCCCAGAAGTCGAAATGACATTTTTCCTTTGCCCATTGGTCGTGACTTTCTCAAATTGTTTCAATTTGCATCAGTCTAGCTTGGAACGCTTCTCGTCGGTGTTTGGTTACATGCCGATCGGATCAGGTTAGCTTCGGGATTGTTTGCTAAAGAGGGGAAACCTATGGCTCTGTTAGCTGAAGAAATAGTTGAAGAGTGGCTAAACCGGCAAGGCTATTTCACGATTCGCGGTATTCGCCTTGGTGTCAACGAGGTTGACTTGGTGGCTGTGAAATTTTCGGAAGGCTACGAAGTTACCTGCCGTCATATAGAAGTGCAGGCATCAATGCGGCCGGTCAGTTACATTTCCAAAGTTCCAAAAGCTTCAAGGAAATCTGGTCGCGCGCCAAACAGCGCCGCACGCTCCGAAGAAGAGCTGGTCGAAGGCGTAGCTGAGTGGGTAGAAGGCAAGTTCTTTGCGGCTAAAAAGCGAGCCCTGATGAAGACACTCTGTGATGGTCAGTGGACGTCAGAATTGGTCATCAATAACGTTAAATCTGAAAAGGAAGTCGGTCTAATCTCAGATCATGGAATCACTATCCATCGCCTCTCTGATATGGTCCGCGAGCTAGACGATAGCTCAAAGTTTCCTATAAAAAGCGCAGCCGGGTCTGACTTTATCGATCTGCTTCAGATGGGTGCGAAAACGCAGCAAGAAAAGTAAGGCTGATCTTTCCTAGCCGTTTCGACGTTTAGCCTCAGTATAGGAAGAATTGCAGCCTGGATGGGAGAGAAGATAATGTTTAAATTTCGTACGGCTGTGCTTTTCAGCTTGGCTTGTCTGTTTTCCAGCGACGCTTGGTCTATTACCGGTGTTGAGATTTACCAAGGCTGTAGCGTCGCTGCCCAAGAAGATTTCAACTATGAGAGCCTACCGACAGCAAAGGCAATGTATGTTGGACACTGCTTGGGACTGATAACTGGCTTTGTAGAGATGATTCGGCTTTATGAAGGCACTGAGGCTCCACCAGTGGCATGCATCCCAGACAATGTAACCGTCTCGACGATTGTGGATGATGTTATAGATTTTCTAGATGAAAACAGGGCTCATTGGGATATGAGCGCTTCTGTTTTGGTGATTATCGCTATCAAAAACAATTACCTATGCGAGGCTTAGAGCTTTGTTTTATCGGACTTTCATGACTAAGTAAGTAAATCTCGACTTTCTGCCCCACTTGGCTCTTGGTCGGGAGGCTGAGCGGGCATGCAGTTAAAGTGCTCTCCGTTTCGGAGCGCGAATGTGTGAAGAGCCTGTAAATAAATCTGTGTAACTGCCCACCCCATTACAGGTGGCCGTCCAGGCGGTCACCGAATTCGATAATAAAGCGATTCAATGCCGGCTTCCAATCACGGATCGGCATGGTCCATTT
>Ga0098069_100622_pt1 | contig 13181 bp, 16 predicted proteins | sample 27_taG_FD_92584 | JGI IMG/M metagenome (GOLD analysis project Ga0098069, IMG submission 92584) | Marine viral communities from Cariaco Basin, Caribbean Sea - 27_WHOI_OMZ | ecosystem: Environmental > Aquatic > Marine > Oceanic | place: Caribbean Sea: Cariaco Basin | collected 2014-11-09 | reverse complement strand
CGGCGGGCTTTTTGGAGCTTGAGGATTTGGGCTTCATCTTCGTTCCTTCGTCACTACGACGAAGCCCAAATCCTCCTTAAATCACAACCTCAAATCTGTGCCATTGGCGCTGACGGGGGACAGGCAACCATGCGCCAGTTCTTCAGTCTGTTGAACAATCGCTCGATAAGGTTACGTCAGCGGCATTTCTCCCGATCATGTGGGGCGGGGTTGCGGCGGTTGCTCCTTGCGGGGATCACAGCCTCGACGCCGGCAGCGACGATCTCCTCGCGGATGGCATCGGCATCATAACCGCGATCAGCCAGGAATGCCTCGATCCGGTTCCCGCTCGGTGCCATGCCAGCCCCAAGATATACAAGGTTGAGAGCGGATTCCGTTCACTCTGGGTCATAGCCGCAGGAGCTGAAGTAGTTGGCGCATTCGTCGGGCTGGAAGAGGTCGACGAGCCTGCCGATCAGGTCCCAGGCCGGATACGGTTCGCTCCGCTGCCTTGCGGAGCATCGCCTTGAGCCGGGCGAAGGCCTTCTCGATGGGATTGAAGTCGGGACTGTAGGGCGGGAGGGACAGCAGTGTTGCCCCTGCCGCCTCGATCAGCTCGCGCACCGACGCGCGCTTATGGCTCGACAGGTTATCCATGATGACGATGTCGCCACAGCGCAGCTCGGGTACGAGAACCTGGACGACATAGGCTTCGAACCAGTCGCCGTTGATCGGCCCGTCGAGCACCATCGGAGCGATCATTCCACTCATCCGCAGGCCGGCCACCAGCGTGGTCGTTTTGCGATGCCCATGCGGGAAGCCCATCCTCAGACGCTCGCCCCTGGCGCACCGGCCATGGCTGCGGGTCATGTTGGTCGCGGTCCACGTTTCGTCGATGAAGACCAGACGCTCCGGATCGAGGTCGAGTTGCCCTTCGAACCAGGCGCGGCGCTGGCTCAGGACGTCGGGCCGGTCCTGCTCGATCGCGTGGCCGGTCTTTTTTGCGCGTGATGCCGTGACGCACGAAGAAGCGATGAAGCGTCGAGTTCGCCACTACCAGACCGATGCCGCTCAGTTCCGCCCGAAGCTCGTCGAGCGTGATGTCCTTGCGCGCTTCCCACAGAGCCAGGATCATCTCCCGATACTCCTCGACCCGGCGCGAGCGCGTGTCCCCGCCTTGCGGCTTGGGTGCAAAGTTCCCGGTCGCGCGGCGCTGCGCCTGCCACCGGATCGCTGTCGAAGGGGCAACACCAAACCGGTCGGCCGCCGAACGGCAACTCATCCCCGCGTCAACCGCGCCCAGCAGCCGCGAACGTAAATCCATCGAGAGAGGCTGACCCATTCCATACTGGCCTCCTTCACCTGCCAGCATGATGAATCAGAAAATCACCGGCTTGGGAATCCCTCGCGATTCGGACCGGGCGGAAACCGCTCTAGCACCTGGGATCGCAAATTTTGAATAGCCCTTAGATTTGTGGACGCTTTCTTTCCAAATTTTGAGGACAGGCGGCGACGATGCGTATTTGACCTACGGCCACTTCGTTCTGCCAGGGATGCAAAGTGAGATACGCGTTCGTTGCCGAGAATCGCGTGCTGTTTTCGGTGCGCGCGATGTGCCGGTGTCTTCGCATCCAGCCCAGCGGCTTCAACGCCTTGTTGAAGAGCCCGTTGAGCAGGCGGGCGAAGGAAGATGCTCGGCAGACCGAGCTGCTCCGGCAGGCGTGGGAAGAGAGCGGCAAGGTCTATGGCTACCGCAAGCTGCACGACGACCTGCACGATCAGGGCGAGACCTGCTGCCCGAACCGGGTGGCTCGTCTTGCCGGCCTGGCCGGGATCAAGGCGAGGATCGGCTACAAATGCAGGCCGGGCAGCTATGGCGGCAAGCCGTCCAGGGTGGTCGACAACACGCTGGTCCGCCAGTTCGATGTCGCTGCACCCGACAAGGCATGGGTGACCGACATCACCTACATCAGGACGCAGGAGGGCTTTGCCCATCTGGCGGTAGTGATCGACCTTTACTCCCGCCGCGTGGTGGGCTGGTCGATGCAGAACCGCCAGACCACCGACCTGGTCCTGCAGGCATTGCTGATGGCGGTGTGGCGCAGGAAGCCGAAGGGGAAGGTTCTGATCCACTCGGATCAGGGATCGCAGTTCACCAGCATGGACTGGGCCTCGTTCCTGAAGGCCCACAATCCGGAACACTCGATGAGCCGCCGTGGCAACTGCCATGACAACGCCGTGGTCGAGAGCTTCTTCAACCTGCTCAAGCGCGAGTGTATCCGGCGAAGGACCTATCGCTCACGCGACGAGGCCAGGCAGGATGTGTTCGATTACATCGAAATGTTCTACAACCCGATACGCAAGCATGTAAGGAACGGGATGCTGTCACCCGTAGAGTTCGAAAGGCAGCAGATGATGAGCACCGAGGGCGTCTAGAAAATTCGGGGCTATTCAGTCTGGTGTTGGCCACTCAATCTATTGCGCAGGGCAGCGAGCGTTTTGACCAAAGTTCGGCCGCGCGGGATTAAAAGAACAGTCTCCGTTCCGAGCTGTGTGAGGTTCTCAATCGCGATCGAGCAGACGGATATGAAACAGCGGTCGCCAATCTAGGAGCGGGGCCAGATCGTTCGGTTTCAAACCGTCCGGGGCAAGACACTCAAGGCATTTAGCTGATCTCTTTCGACTGACTGCCTTGATGCACCGTTTACCCAACTACCTCGCTCGCCGGGCCGTAACCTGCATCCTCCGGGATGGTCAGGATATTCTTGCCATCTCGCTGCAAGACCCGCGGCAGGACAGGCACGATCGTGCGCGCCAGCGCGCGATCTACGCAGTCCGCAGCACTGTTCGCCTCGGACAACAGTTCCAGGTTCAGTCGGGTCGGGAAAATGACCGTGCGCTCGCCCGATTTGCCCATCTCCAGAGCACGATTGGGTGATAGCCATTCTGCATCCACCGTCTCATAGCCATCGCACGCGGCAATCTGGCGTTCGGGGGCTCGAGCGACGTAGAACCAGGTGTCAAACCGTTTCTTCATGAAGACCGGGGTAATCCACCGGGCAAAATCGGTGAGACTGTCGAGCCGCAAGATCACATCGGACTGCCGGACGACATCGAGGAACGATCTTTCCCCCTGTTCGACTGCCCGGCGGCTGTCCGGGTCACAGGCCCCTTCGAAAGGGCTGCCATCGCGGTTGACCGCCAGCAAAATGCCAGCCTCCTCGTAAGCTTCGCGGATCGCAGCGATCTTTAAAATTCTTTGGGTCGTATCGACCTGATCCCACCCGTCAGAGTAAGCGGCCCATTCCTCCAAAGAATCATCTGAATGGGGTTTCCCGCCAGGGAAGACCAGTGCTCCAGATGCGAAGTCGATCTGATGATGTCGCTTCACCATGAGAACCTGAAACTCCGGTTCATCCCGCACCAGCAGCATGGTGGCGGCAGGCACCGCCTCGGCAGGTTTCTGTTCGGTCATTTCCACTCTTCTCCCTTGATGTAGCCAACATCGGTGCCGGGCGGCCGTGATCGAAGCGTTCACAGCGTATGGTCTTATCAGTTCCATCTAGGGATGAGTGCTATTCCCGCGAAAGCCAGAACAATTCCTGCTAGTAACAACGATTGGTCGGCCAGCAAAGCGGCAGAGACGATCAACGCGCCGACCACGGGACCCTTGACGGGGGTGCTGCGGTGCCCTTCCCGCGTCAGATGGTTCAGACTGGCTGGGTCGATGGAAACCTGAATCGTACCCGATCGAGCGACCGAGGCAACGTTCTCGATTAGCTCGGGCAGCGATGCCGAGAAATCCAGCAGGCCACTGCGGACCTTGGCCAAATGATCCCGCGCGGCTCCGATCGAAAATCGCTCGGCAAACAATTGCATCACGATCGGCTTCGTTTCTTCGGCGATATTGTAGTCCGGCGCCAAAGAGCGAACGAAGCCCTCTGCGGTCAGCAGGGTGCGCAGCAAAATAGCGAGGTCGGGCGGCAATACGAGGCGATAATCGCGCAATAATCCGAAAACCCGATCGAAAATTGCCGCGAATTCTATCCCGGCAAGAGCTGTGCCGCTAAATTCCGCGATCAGCTCATCCAGGTCCATCACCAATTGCGCGCGATCCACGAGTGGATTGCCTGCCCAGTCGAGCAGCAGATCGGCCACCTTGTCTATCTGTTCGTTCGCGATAGCGAAAATCAGTCGGACAATTTCCTGACGCCGCGCGCCGCTGAGAAAGCCCACCGAGCCGAAATCGATAAAGCCTACCTGGTTCCCTTCCATCCAGAAAACATTGCCGGGATGCGGGTCGCCATGAAACTCTCCATTGAGAAGGATCATCCGCAACACTGCATCGGCATAGCGCTTCGCGAACCGGGCATTCCCTGCCGGATCAGTTGCCGGGTGCCGCGACGCGGGTTTTCCGACCAGGGCTTCCTGCACATTGATCGTCATGCCTGTGAGTTCCCAGTGGATCTCGGGGGTCTTCACCCCAAGCATCTCCAGATAACCGCCAATCCGTTCACAGGCGCGTGCTTCTGCCGCCAGGTCCATCTCCCGCGCTAAATTCTTTCCGAAAGTCTGAAGGAATTCAACGGGTCGATAGCGGGCAATGTCGCTTGACCGACGCTCGGCGAGGCCCGCGAGCCGTGTCAACAGCCTCATGTCCGCCTCGATCCTGGACGCCATGCCGGGTCGGCGGACTTTCACGATAGTCTCGCTTCCGTCCAGCAGGGTTGCGACATATGTCTGTGCGATAGAGGCGGAGGCGATCGGGTTTCTCTCGAAAGCCGCGAATTCACGTTCCCAGTCGCTGCCCCAAGCCGATACAATCACCGGTTCAATCTTATCGAACGGCAGCGGTTCCACCTGGTCGTGGAGAGTGCCGAACGCGGAAATCCAGGGTTGTGTAAACAGGTCGCTTCTGGTCGCGAGGAGCTGGCCAAGCTTTATCCCGACAGGGCCGACATCGCGCAACAGCGCCACCACCGATGCAGGACGCAAGTCCTCGGTATCTGGCTCCTTCTCCGAAACCGGCATAATGCCAAGCAAGCTTCCGAGATTTTTCAGACCGTGCCGGGCGAAAATCTGACCGAGTTCTGCTAGCCGCGTCAGTTCACCGACACTGTTTTCCAGATCGCGCTTCATCGGCTTGCTTCGCAAGTGTCAGCCTGCTTCTGATTCTCCGCAACTTTTCGAAGCATGGCACGCAGGAAGTCGATTTGAGGCGCAGACATTCCCTTCCAGAGAATTTCGTGGAGTCGATCAGCCGCTTCGCGCAGTTCCGGCCAGATGGTTCTTACTTGCTCGGTGAGGTGGAGGTTCCAAACTCTTCGATCGTGCGCCGCCCGCACTCGCTCGATCAAACCTTTTTCAACCAAAACTGCGACAGCCTGTCCTATCGTCGCCGATTCAAGCTCGAGCAGGCGAGAAATCTCGGTCTGTGTTAGCGTAGGTTCTCGCAACAAGGACGCGATGATCCGCCATTGTGTTTGATTGAGGTCGAGCCCCACGATCAGAGCGTCGAAGGTCCGCCGAGCGGTCCTGTTCACCTCTTCTAGCAAATAAAGGATGTCATCCTTTTCGTTGGGGGCGTAATCACGTATCTCATCTTTCGGCATATGCTTTTCCATAGCGCTATCTTGGAAGGCTCGCGCAAGCCTGGCGTGTTCAAGCTCAGCGTCAACCATATTCGCTAGCAGTGCCGCCATGCAAACACTCGCTGATTTCACGCTACAGCAGAAACTGAATCCGATGGTCGCTCAAGCTGATAAGGAACCGAACGGCGCTGGGTGAGTGCGAGGGCTCCGGCCACCTCGCCTGCCACGAATGCCGGGATGTTATGATCGCATGCGCTCGGCGTCCCTCATCTGAGCATCAGACCCCCTGAAGGGCAAACGCGGGCGTGAACGCGGGGCATGGGCTCGATTTCGAGTGATTATGGCTCGCTGCCCAGATTGTCATGCATCCTAGCCAGCGATCCGCGTAAGCGCTCCAGCTCCCCCAAACGGATCCCCCCGAGCAAGCGTGCATACACTGCATCAGCTTCTACTCGCATTTTGGGAAGTAGCTCGATTGCGGCAGGGCGTAAATGAACCCGCCAAACGCGCCTGTCGTTCTTCGCGCTGCGTCTTTCTACCAGCTCAAGTTCTTCCAGGCGATCAATAGTCCGGCCGATGCTAGCGCGCTCTAGTTCCAGTTCCCGAGCCAGCTCAGTCTGGGTCATGCCTGGGCTCCGAAAGAGATAAGCCAATGTACGCCATTGCGTCCGCGTAAGCCCGAATTGTTCAACCGAAGAATCGACGGTCCTGCGCAAACGCCGGGTCACTTCCTCCATAAGAAAGAACAGCCGATCGGTATCGGTGAGGAAACTTGCCCCCTTTGTATCCAGGTCATAGTCCGTCGTGGCAGCCATCCTGGGCTACCTACCATAGCCGATCAGGAAATAAAGCCGTTTACTGTAAACCGATTTACAATATAGAGGTTGCGGTATGCAGTCGCAAACTTTCCATATCGGGGGAGATGGTGGCATCTCCATAGCAGCCGAAGCGACCGGAAATGCCGATGCTTTACCGGTCTTGCTCGCGCATGGGGGCGGCCAGACCCGTCACGCATGGAAACGTGTCACAGCCGATCTCGCCAATGCGGGATTCCGTGCGATCGCAATTGATATGCGCGGTCACGGCGACAGCGAATGGTCTGCCGAGGGCGCTTACGAAACCCGCGACTTCGCTTCAGATCTCGTTGCGATTGCTTCAAAAATGGACCGCAAGCCAGCGCTCGTCGGGGCCTCCCTTGGCGGGCTGGCCGGACTGATCGCCGAAGGACACCTTGCGCCGGGTCGCTTCGCGTCGCTCACTCTCGTCGACATCGCGCCGCGTATGGAGACGGGGGGCGTTATGCGCGTAGTCGGCTTTATGGAGGAGCACGTGGAGACCGGTTTCTCTTCACCGGACGAAGCGGCAGAGGTCATCGCGCGCTACATGCCACATCGCCGCAAGCGCGGAGCCGGCAAGGGTTTACGGCGCTATCTGCGAGAGAAGGAAGACGGCCGCTACTACTGGCATTGGGATCCGGCCTTTATCCGCAACATTACGCTAGCCAAGCGAAGCGATCCGGCTCATCAGGAACGCCAATTTGATGCGCTGAACGATGCAGCCTGCAGGCTTTCGCTGCCATTGCATGTTATTCGCGGCGGATCGAGCGATCTGGTCTCCGAAGACGCGGTCGCGCAATTGCTCGAACTTGCTCCACACGCTGAATACACCGACATCGCAGAGGCAACACATATGGTGGTTGGCGATGCCAACGATGCCTTTTCGGCAGTGATACTCGATTTTCTCAAGCGTAATCACAGTGCGCAGGGAGCCGTTACATGACCGATAATCCGACAAGGATCGATCCTAAGCGCCTCGAAGAGATCCTGCAGATTGCCCCGTTTCACCGGTGGCTTGGCCTCACTTTACGGTCATGTTCGAACGAGCAGCTTGAACTGGAGATGCCTTGGCGCGACGAGATCGTGTCAAACCCGGCAATCGGTTCAGCGCATGGCGGCGTGCTCGCCTCTCTGATCGATTTAACCGGGCTCTACACCTTATTGTCGCAAGGTACAGGGGCCAAGGCGACCGCCGATCTGAGGGTCGACTACCACCGCCCGGCAACCTCGGGACCACTCGTAGCATCGGGCAAAATAATCAAGATCGGTAAAAATATCTCGGTCGCTGAAACACGTGTATACGGTCCTACTGGCAACCTTTTGGCTAGCGGCCGCGGTGCCTACGTATGCTAACAGCGTTATCCTAATGGAATTAACTGCAGGGCGAAAATTAGCAGGTCTGTTCCTCGAAGACCTGCAAAATAGTCCCACGACTTTCAGAGCGAATTGCGTCGCGATAGCCGCCTTCCAATGAGTGACGTGACCCCCTGATTTTCCCCCCGCTGGGTTTAGAGCCGAGCCGCGTTGTTGCGTATGAGCGCGGTTGAAGCAATGGGCTGCGCAGCGGAGCCCGTAGGGCGTGGCGAAGCAGGCCATTGCTTATCTAGTTCGGCGGCGAACGCCGCCGGTGTCGCGTGGCCAAGGGATGAGGGCGGTCTCTCTCGGTTGTAGTCTTCCACCCATACGGCGATCTCGACGCGGGCATGGTCCAGGCTGATGAACAGGGTCTCGTTCAGCAGTTCGTCGCGCATGCGGCCGTTGAAGCTCTCCACGTAGCCGTTCTGCATCGGTCTGCCCGGAGCGATGTAATGCCACTCCACGCCAATCTCCTCGCACCATGCCAGCACGGCATTGCTGGTGAGCTCCGTGCCGTTGTCGCTGACGATCATGCCGGGCTTCCCACGCCGTTCGATCAGCGCGGTCAGCTCGCGAACGACGCGGCGACCAGAGATCGACGTGTCCGGCACCGCTGCCAGGCACTCCCTGGTCACGTCAACGACCACGTTGAGCACGCGGAACCGTCTTCCTGACGCCATCTGATCGTGCACGAAGTCGAGGCTCCAGCGCTGGTTCGGCAGGGCAAGCACCGGAGCAGGTGCTCTGGTCCCGACAGCCCGCCGACGACTGCGTCGTCGGCTGACAGCCAGCCCTTCCTCCTGATAGAGCCGCTGGGTCTTCTTGCGATTGATCATCACGCCCTCCCGGCGTAGCAGGATATGCAGGCGGCGATAACCGAACCGCCGACGCTGGTTGGCCAGCTCGCGCAGCTTCTCACGGAGCTGGGCATCATCGTCCTGCGTGGAACGGTAACGCACGCTCTTGCGATCGGCATCTATGACACGGCACGCCCGCCGTTCGCTCATCCCGTGACAGGTCTGGAGATGAGCCACAGCTTCCCGCTTCGCGGCGGGCGTCAGAACCCTTTTGCCAGGAGATCCTTCAGCGCCGCCTGGTCGAGCATCGAATCGGCCAGCAACCGCTTGAGCTTCGCGTTCTCGCTCTCGAGCGCTCGCAGGCGTCGAGCCTCGGACACCTCCAGTCCGCCGATGATCTGGTCTTCTGAAAACCTCGTTCTCTTCATCTCGTCCGTCAATTTGCACGGGATCAGAACATTGGACGGGAAGGCCATCGCTCTTGTAGGTTGCGGCACGCTTGGAAGCCATCTTGCCAAATTCCTTATGCAGGGTGGCGCGGGCGCGAGTGCACCCCTGACGCTGATTGATGGTCAGGTGCTTTCTGCCGGCAATATAGGGCGACATTATCTCGGTCATTCGCGGATAGGAGAAACGAAGGCGAGCGCACTGGCTGAGGAGCTAAAGTCTTTTCACCCCCAATGCGACATCCGAGCCACGGTTGGCGATGCGCTAGCTCAAAAGACGGTGCTGGCTGACGCAAATCTACTCGTCGACGCGACAGGTGATTGGAACACGCAATATGCGCTGAATGAACTTTTTTATGAGGACGGCATATCGGCTGATGCCATTCTGCATTGCTGGATAAGCGGTAACGGCGCAGCTGTTCAGGCTTTTCTGAATGTACGCGGCGATGAATGCTGCTTTCGCTGTCTGAGGCCCTCTATGGACGCAGGGCCGCGTTTCCCAGCTCTCAAACCGGGGGTCGAAGCCAATATGGCCCCTGCGACCTGCGGAGATGGGAACTATATTCCTTACTCCGTTGCTGCGCCTGCCACCGCTGCCGGATTAGCTTGCGACATGGCGATAGGTTGGGCCAACGATAAGCCGGGGGCGCGGCTTCGCACGATCGTACTCGACCACGAGCGCGGCATCGAGCGTAAACCAACGTCTCCTTCAGCTCACAAAACGTGCCCATCATGCCTGTCGAGGGATCGGTCATGATCGAGGGCATTCTTGTCGATCATGCAGCGGCAGAGAAAATGCTAAAATGTACGCGGCAGCATCGCCCGTTAGAAGCTGGGGGGCTGGTACTAGGGCTGCGCAAGGGTCTTTACCTTCATGTGACTGAGATCACCCGACCATTGCCATGGGATCGACAAAGTTCGACGCGCTTCCAGCGCTCACCTAAGGGACACAGAATAGCTGCACTAAGGCGGTGGCGTAAATCCGGCGGAAAGATGGACTGGATTGGCGAATGGCACAGCCATCCCGGATTTTCTCTTTCGCCTTCATCCATCGATATACGCAATTGGTATGACATCGTTAGACAGCGCAAAGCAGAGATGATTTTCCCTATCTGCGACGGTCGAGAAACCACCTTCTACCTTCAGTGTTGGGGTGATCGGGGCAAGGTCTTGCTCCGGCAAGTCGAGAAAGATGCGCTTGGCACTTTTTACCTCACCCCTGCTGCTATCAAGCGTCAGCTGCGCGAAACAGGGAACGAGGCTTATGGGCTAACCGTCGAGTTGCCTTAACCTAACAGGCGAGCGCAACCACACTTTGCCCTGCTTCTGCGAACATCCGATTCGTGCACGAGCATTGGTATGGCAACCCGCGAGCCGCAATTGAAACCAAACGATCACAACAACCCGAGATCCTGAGCCTAACAGTAGTAACTCCCGCACAAACGGAAGTGCGCAGCGACGAAAGATGAATCTCTTTCCTAAGGGTTAGAGCTGGCAACAGAATCTGGGATGAAACGGCAGCATTCCGTGTCGGGCTTGCCAATAGAAGCCAGTCCGCTACCGGCCCTATTCTGTTGAAAAGCTCTGCTTGCAGTAAGGCTAAGTCGCTGATTCAGTGTGTCCCCCGTTAGCGCCTATGGCACAGATTTGAGGTTGTGAAGTAAGGAGGATTTGGGCTTCGTCGTAGTGACGAAGGAACGAAGATGAAGCCAAGATCCTCCAATGCAAAATCGACTGCCGAGCTGGTGATCAAGGATATCCGCCGCAAGACCCGCCGACACTTTTCGGCCGAGGACAAAATCCGCATCGTGCTCGATGGCCTGCGCGGCGATGACTCCATTGCCGAGCTATGTCGCCGCGAAGAGATTGCGCAGAGCCTGTATTAAACCTGGTCCAAGGGGTTCATGGAGGCTAGCAAGCGCAGGCTCGCTGGCGATACGGCACGTACCGCGACCACAGAAGAGGTGAAGGATCTGCGCCGTGAGGCCCGCGATCTGAAGGAGTGCGTGGCCGATCTCACTTTGGAGAGCCGGCTGCTCAAAAAAAGCATCATCGCGGATGGGGACGACGACGCATGAGGTATCCCGCATCAGAGAAGCTGGAGATCATCAGGATCGTGGAGCAGTCGCATCTCCCGGCCAAGCGCACGCTGGACCAGCTTAGCGTGGCACGGCGGACCTTCTACCGCTGGTAGGATCGCTTCCTCGAAGGCGGGCCGGAGGCGCTGGCAGACAGGCCATCCACGCCAAGCCGGGTGTGGAACCGTATTGCGCCCGAGCTGCAGGACCAGATCGTCGAGATGGTGCTCGAGCAGACCGAGCTGTCACCGCGTGAGTTGGCCGTCCGCTTCACCGACGAGAAGCGTTACTTCGTGTCCGAAGCTACGGTTTACCGGCTCTTGAAGGCCCATGACCTGATCACCAGCCCGGCCTACACGGTTATCAAAGCGGCAGAGGCGTTCCATACAAGGACCACGCGTCCAAATGAGATGTGGCAGACCGATTTTACCTACTTCAAGATCATCGGTTGGGGTTGGGTCTACCTATCCACCGTGCTCGACGATTACTCGCGCTACATCATTGCCTGGCAGCTCTGCACCACCATGTGTGCCGAGGATGTGACTGACACGCTCGACATGGCGCTGGTCGCTTCAGGCTGCGATCATGCCAATGTGCTACACAGGCCGCGCCTGCTCAGCGACAATGGCCCGAGCTACATCGCCGGAGAACTGGCGGAATACATCGAGGCGAACCAGATGAGCCATGTGCGCGGCGCACCCTTTCATCCGCAGACCCAGGGCAAGATCGAGCGCTGGCACCAGACCCTGAAGAACCGCGTGCTGCTGGAAAACTACTTCCTGCCCGGCGATCTCGAACAACAGATCGAAGCGTTCGTCGAGCATTACAACCACCAGCGCTACCACGAGAGCATCGACAATGTGACGCCCGCCGATGCCTACTTCGGCAGGGCACCTGCCGTCATCAAACGAAGAGAAAGGATCAAGCGACAGACACTCGAATATCGGCGCTTGCTACACCGTAAGCTCGCCGCCTAAACATCAATCCAAGACGAGGCCCGCACTCCGCTGATCTACGCCGCGAGGTGTGTCAAATGTTCTGACGACGGACACTCACCCGCCTTTTCTCGAGCACCTATCATTCCGCATCGGGAATCAGGTGCTCTTTGTGCGCCTCGAAGATGTGGAAGACAGGGCAGAGACCCCGGGCAATCGGGATGGTCTTTTAAGTGTGGGCCGAAGGCTGGAAAGGCTTTCCGTGCCTCTGGCCGATGGGAAGGACGCTGACAGGCTGGAAACCGGAGTTGGGCGGTTGGGGCTTGATCGACCTTAGAAACGCGCAATCGGTCGATCCGTTTTCCCTGGTCTCAGATGAACTCATTGAGGTTGCCGACTGGGAACTACTTGATTTTGCAGTTCAAGTTGTCAAGCAATGGCTCCAAAGGAAGGGTTTCGAGATCATGTCCACTCACTCAAATCCCAACGTCGATCCGAACATCTGGTTTGTCGGAGACAATGGACCCGAGTGGTTAATCGTACGAGCAGCGCGATATCCAGAAAAGGTGGCTCAGATCCCGAGCAACGTAGAGGCCATCGCTAAGCAATGCGAAGCTCTCAGTCACTTGGGGAATTTCGCATCTTTTGGCTTTGCGTTGGCGGAAAACGTTGAAAGGCCTATCTGGCGGGGACACGCTGCCGATGTCCAATTCGAAGGCATTAAGCCGATCTGATCCGGAAGCTCTCATTGCTCCACGCAGGTGTGCGATCTCTTGAAGAATCATGCGGCCATATTCGTGCTCGGCGGTCGCTTTTGGGGTGTAATATCGCCGCCGCTCTGCGCCAAAACACCAGACGTCCAGACCGGTAACGGCGTGGGCTGTAGACTGGAGTTCGTTCGACCTGAGGCCGGTCGGATTACGACTTCTTACCAGTCGTCGAAACTTTGAATTTTGCTCAGATTGGAAACCTCATTCAAGTGCGTTTCCAAGTGATGGCGTTCCTCATCCCAAACCGCAAACAGATGTTCTGCGCCAGGATTCTCAATGTTGTTTAATTCGAAATCGTACACATCGAGAAACAATTGCTCGTAGTACTTAGAGAGACGATTCTCCATGCTGGTGAATGTCACGTATAGCTGGGCATTCTTCGGCCATTTTTTT